>Ga0206683_10002064_pt1 | contig 13628 bp, 9 predicted proteins | sample M280m12015metaG_FD_155483 | JGI IMG/M metagenome (GOLD analysis project Ga0206683, IMG submission 155483) | Ammonia-oxidizing marine archaeal communities from Monterey Bay, California, United States - M2 80m 12015 | ecosystem: Environmental > Aquatic > Marine > Intertidal zone | place: USA...
CATGATGCGATACGAGTATTCATCGCCAACAGTAGCAGACATGGTTGGAACCGAAACAATCTGTATCGGTGCATTAACAAAAAAGTCAGATTCAATCATTCGAGTTTCATGCCCATCCGATATTTCAATCTTTAAAGTATGGAAGTCCAATTCATTCATAGTCGGTTCCCATCTCAAGCGACCCGTATGTGGATCCATGCGCATACCTTGAGGTAACTCATGGGCTGTATAAACCAATTGATCATTCTTATTGGGATCTTCTATTTCCAACTCAAAATCCCAGATTCCGCCCACATTAACCTTGTTCATGGGACTTGGTAACGATTTAATAATTGGTGGATGATTGACAAAAAGATCCACATATTGTGTATCAGTTGCCACACCATGACTCACCACAATAGCATATTTTGCAGTATCAACCTGCACCGGATTAGGCGTCCATGAAACCGTACCAGCAGGATCCATTCTCATCCCATCAGGACCATAAAATAATTTATAGCTGATCTTTTCATCTGGGCGCTGGCGCCAAACCTTGACACTATAATTATATGGATTTCCAACAGATGCATTTACAGATGCCTTAGAAAGTATTTTTACACCTGCCCGGGAAAAAAGTTGGAACTCCTGGGCTGTTCTTTCAAAGCCATCTGTTACAACCAATCGCACATCATAAATTTCAACGTGGGCGCTATCCGTTTTCCAAGATAAGACGCCATTTTCAAAGGTCATTCCAGCCGGCGCCACTTCCAATTCATAACGAAGTGTAGCATCCTTGTTTCGATCCTGAACGACAGGTTCATACCTGAATGTTGAGCCTGCAATAAATTCTGTGATAGTAGGCTGGGTTAAAAATCTTGGTGGGTCATTTACATAGATCCATAGACTTTCGTCGCGACTCTCTAATACGGGGACGGTTTTATAAACTTGCTCATCCTCTGTAGATGCGGTGGTAGACTCTACAATTTCATCCACCTTCATCCTAGCCAGATAGGAGATTGGGAAAGCATCTAATTGTTTCTCTGTAGGGACCCAATTTATAGATTTACTTTCATAAAGAAAGTACATGCCTTTCGGCGGCGAATTTTCCCATCGGAAACTATAAAATTCATCCGTGCTGTCTTTGGGAATATCGTACAAAAATGGCTGACCAGGAGTCAACACATAACGGGGAAGAATATGTTTTGGGAGACGTTCTCCTACTGTTTCTTTTGGTCTCGGTCTTTTGGGCTGCTCCAATGTTCGGGCAACTTTTTTCGGTATGGAGGCCTTGGGTTGCTCTTTCAAGACTTTTCCTTCCTTTTGTTCTGGTGTAAGTGTGTTGGGGATATAACTACCGGGGGACTGTCCAAGATCTGTGATAATTTTTTCTGCCTGCTGAGGTTGCAATGGCTCTTTCTCATCAGGTAGTACTTCAATATATACTTCAGGTATTGCTGGCTCATCATCCTGTACATTGGACAATAAATTCGATAAACGGTTTGAAATAAAATCAGATGTGATTAAATAACCTTGATCCAACCGATCAGAGATTTTACCCAATTGAATAATATAAGTGGAATTCTCTTTTCCGTCCCACCCGGATACCAACACATTTCCAGTATATTGACCTGCTTTACTCATGGGAACCATGGCAAAAACCTGCATTTCTGAAGGAATATGCCTCATGGCATTTTCAACACCTTCCACGCCACTATCTTCACCCGAAACTAATGTTAGAGCATTAATATCAGATGACAGCATTAACATATCTTGATATGTATCCTGATTAAAATCTTCTAGTGCAACCTGGGATAAGGGACCTGGATTTACTGGGACTTCATCAATAACCAGTGTTGCAGGCGTCAGTGTAAAAGCAGCAATATCACCGGAATTGAAAGGAACGATTACATCAAAAAAACCATCTGCATCCCAATCCGTTAATTCGATGGAGTAAGGCAAAATTCCGCTCAAGCCATCAATCTTTTTTCGAACCAAGTGCCCCGAATCAAAAACACCTCCGATATTATAAAATGGCTGTGCCTTGATGGTGTGTCCTTCAGGACTGAGTGCTAATACATCATCATAGCCGTCACCATCATAATCCACAACGCCAACATAAAGTAATCCGGAACCCACCAGCAATTCATCCGGACGCACTTTTTTTGTGAGAGATAAACCGGATGGCGAAGCATTCACTATGGCAAATCCACGAAACGGGCTACCCAAGGCTAAAACCAGTTCCTGATCTCCATCCGCATCCTGATCCAATAATTGAAAATTATTGCACCGAAGGGATCGGTTCTCTTTCCCCACGTCTAAAGTTGCTGAAGGTAATTCTGAAAAATACGCACCATCCCAAGAATAAGTTGCCACAAATACATGAGGAGTTGCATTATCGCCAAAACGAGATAAGTTCATAACCAAAGCTAATTCTGGGGCGCCATCACCATCCATATCACCAATTTGTGCATCCACGAAGTGACCTTCCAATGCTAGCGGCGGTGTGAATTCCCAAATCAAAGTTTGATAGCCATCTGCATCAATTTCATAATACCGAACAGTGGTTGGAAACACATCCTCATTTGGATCTAATTCCAAGGCAATGAACTCTAACTGTGCATCTCCATCCAGATCGTAGGTTCCGTTCATATGAACAATCTTCTGACCAAAAGAAATGCCGAGGCCAAGGGTCAGGACACCTAGTATTTTTCGTACTGTGTGAGATAGATCCATTGAACTACCTACGCATCACTCCCGTCATTTTCTTCAACTTCTATTTTTTCTTTTTCTGATTCATTATCGGGTTGAGATTCTTCCGGTTGTGCAGGGGTCTCTTCTTCTACAGGTATAGGTGTTTCTTTCCGAGACTCTAATTTGAGTGAATCTGTGGGTGTTGATAGGGAATCCGATTCCAGTTTTTCCACTTCTAATACTGCGGGTCCAATTTCATCTTCCTGCGTTTCCGACGTTTTTGATTCAGTAATAGATTGATCTTCCGTAGAAATTTTTAGCTCTTCAGGCACATTACTTTGTTTTGGTTCTACAGGAATTTCAGGATTCACTTGATCGGGCTCGGCATCGGGTAAACGAGGCTCCCGCGTGATTTTAGGTAGTTTGCCCGCCGGACCAAATAAAGGTTCTTCCAATGATGCACCCTGAAGAAGTTTTATTTTCAATTCATCTGGAAAGAATTCCTGAATCAGCCGGGAAAACATGACCGCAGGTTCGACCGTACCAACCAGATCAAATTCTGTCGTCACCTTTTTGGACCCGTTGGCTCGTACTATCACTTCGCCTCTAACTGCTTGGAGGGTCCCATCATCCATAAAAACAGCCAGAGATTGGGAAGGATTAGATGGTGTTGTTGAAGAAAGATATATTCCCTGATAGGTAGAGTCCTCCACACCATCAAATGAGAACCGGATCAACTTATCTGTAAAATCCATATCCAATGAAGTGGGAAACCCTTCGAAGAAATAATTTGGGAATTCAAATAACTTTGGATCGAATGCTTCCGGCTGGTAAGATTGGGATAAAGAATCTTGCGTGGGGGAAATAGACATAAAAACTACATTGGTCTGCATATCGTGGACCATGGTCAGCGTTGTGATGCTATCTAACCGCGCATCACGCAATGAATAAGCAAAATCATAGGATTCGCCCCGTTCCAAGTTTGCTAAGTTCGCAGAAATGCCGTGTTGGAAATGAGTCGCTTTCCCCATGGGAGGCACTTGATTAACTGCAACCCCAAAAGGAGCTTCGCCATCAAAAATATACCTATCCTTTGTATCTGATGCGGGTGTCATAGCCAGCACATAGTATAAATCAATCTCATTTTCAGACTGCATATCTAATGTAGTATCAATATTCACAATAGTAGGAATTAATGCTTCTTGCACTGTTTTTGTAAAAGTGGAAAGTCCTTTATCTTTTTCTGGAATTGGTGATTGGACAGAATCGTTTTCTGTCTCTTTGGAAATATACTCTCCAAGGTTCACCTGCGTGAACCCGGCTTCATCTGCCCATGTGACACTTTCCATTTCCTTGTTCATATTCGGAACAGCAACCCTTTTAATATCTGATGAACCTTCAGGTTTATCCTTTTTTACGCTTGCCAGAAAATCCCCAAGTGTTGGAGCTAAAGAGTCATATTTCACCTGATTATCCGCATTTTCATTGATGACACCATAAACTTCGTTCTGACCATCGGGGAGAGTGGTCAAATCTTGATCATTGTACATAGCAATAGGTTTAAGTGTTGCAGCTTCATCAATCAATGGTGGTGGAGGCGGGGATAGTTGTTCTTTTTCTATACGGGAAGAAGGAAGATTATGAGATAGGATTGGTTGTGCAGTGTACACTTCTGCATCCTGCCTTTTACTAAGTATATCACCAATATTGGGTTGGCCATTTTTATCTAAAATCGGGAAAGCGCTTTTTCCAGAAAGGCTGGTATTAAAAAGTTTTGTCTCTTCGCTGTCAACTTCCAAAAGAAAAACATCATTGGATCCAAATGGGACCAATAAACCGTTTTTATTTGATCTCTTTGATCGAAACTCTTGGATGTCCGCCCCAAGGAGATGTTGTACATGACCCAATTGAATTAATGACGATTGAATCAATTTAAAATTTTGTCCTACATCAAAAATAGCTGTTTTGAGCTGATTGCGTTCCGGGGAAAGAGTTGCTATATATTGTCTTCCATTGCTGATAAACCCACCTGTATAAACCAAACCATAACCATTGCTGATAATCGGTGCTATGAGCATCTGAACGTTCATAAGAGAAATATCATTGTCTGATATATCAATATCAAAGACCATGCTCTGGCGCAAAGTTGCACCAAAAGCTACAGATAATTGTGGAGATCCTCCTGGAACCAATGACAGGTTTGAAGGCCGGACGATATTGAATCCCAGAGATTCAGTACCTAAAACTAATGGATCGTGTGCAAATCCGTCGGCATTGCCGGGGAACACATAAAGCCATGCCTGGTTTTTAATAGAAGGAAACAGATCAACCACAGCTACCATATCATAGTAACCATCACCATCGATATCCACAATTTCTGCATCATTGAATATTTGCCCCTGGGGCAGTGTAAATGACCAAAGGGTGTCTATAGCGGACGATTTTGCAATCTCTACCCAAATCGCCGACGAAGCATGGGCGTTAAGGATGAGCGTTTCCTCATGCCCATCCTTATCCAGGTCATATGACCCGTGGACGTGGAAATCCCCCTTGCCTGTGAGACCAGACAGGAGCAAGATCCCAATCAATATTCCTTGCAAGAACCGCATTTTATCTCTTGTGAACGTACTTAACCTCATGGTTAAAACCAAAATTGGATGTAGTTATTTGGGAGGCAAATCACGTTTTGATCTCCCTTACCTCGTTTACTCTTCAAAAAATATAGGATGATGTGGGTCTTTTTACAAGAAAAAGCCCCTAATTACTAATTTATTCTAATTCTTAAATTTTTGGCTATATTTTCTTTCTAAATTCAAGTATGAATCTTAATTTGATATAGTGCCCCATGCGGAGAAGCCTATCAACATGAAAAACATTGTTTTATTTCTTACACTGAGTTCATCTCTTTTGATGGCACAATTCAGTTACCCCTTAGAAGATTTTCTGGGCGGCGGAATTGGCTACAGCCCAATGTATATTAAGCTTGATTCAATTCCCGGGTCATCAGATTTAATGGGGCTAGGGCTCGATCCAAAAAATTTCGATGATCCTTTCGTGATTCATGGCGGTGAAGGTTTCGCCCATGTTACAGGCCGTTGGCGCATTGGAGGCTATGCTGGGGCTGGAGGGACAACAATTAGTACAGTACCTGATATTATCATTTTTAAGGATACGGGGGATGACCAAGGAAATTTAGAGCCGAATGGCCAATTAGATTGGACCGATGATAATGATAATGGTGTATGGGATGTAGGTGAAGGTGAGGAGTTTAAAGATTATACTCAATTCTTTAGTCCAACGATTGAAGGAAAATTCACAATTTCTATGGGCGCTGCATCTATCGAATACGTTATGCCTCTTCTACAAGATCTTGAATTATCAGCTGGGGCTCTAATGGGCCTAGCGCGGGCAGGCATTGCCGTGGATCAACAGAGCGGCAATCCAAGATGGGGAACAGTATTTAATAACGCATATGGCACTATGGACAGTACAGGAACATTGTATTATGGTGTGGACGCAGATAATTATGATGATCCAGTTGTTTTACCCGGAACTGTCCCAGGCTTATTAAGGGATGTAAGTGCAACATTTTTTAATTTCCAACCATATGTTGCAGTAAAATGGCAGTTTTTAGAACGATTAGGATTACGGATTAGCGTAGGGTTTAATAAAGGAACTATTCCAGCGGGGAATTGGGTATTAAATGGAAGAACAAAAATTAGTGATTCACCTGCATCTGCAATCCAAGGTGCATCGTTTCGAACGATGCTTTATATTGGTTTATAAAAAATAATAAAAAAATAATGTTTAAGAATTTCCGCCAGATTGGGCCAATAGCTCTATCTGCAACAATGGGCTTTTTACTAGCTGCTTTCCTATTTATTCCAAAAGCTTATTCCAGCAATCAAAATGTATACAAGGTCTTAAGAGAAAAGATCAATGTGCTGCAACAGATCATCTCATATGTTAATCATTTTTATTTTGATTCCGTTGATATGGATAAAGTGATGGATGGTGCTTTTCATGGACTTATGGAAGAATTAGATCCTCACTCCACCTACATTCCTGCTAAAGAGCAGGAAAATATAAATGAACTTTTTAAGGGGAAATTCCAAGGTATTGGAATTGAGTTTGATATTTTAGATGGTTTTATTACCGTCATATCACCTGTCCCGGACAGTCCATCAGATTTTGTTGGACTTATGCCGGGAGATAAAATAATTGCTATCAATGGTGAAGATGCATATAAGATCACCAAAGATGAAGTCTTCAAAAAACTGCGCGGAAGAAAAGGCACCAAGGTCGACGTCACCATCAGTCGAATTGGGGACCAAAAACCATTTGACGTGACAATTATTCGGGATAATATCCCTATTTACAGCGTGGGTGCCGCTACTATGATCGATGAAAATACCGGATATATTTTCCTACGACGATTCTCCGCCACAACAACTACTGAAGTCAAAGCCGCACTAGAGAAACTTCAAGCCCAGGGTATGACGCGCCTGTTGTTTGACCTTCGTGGAAACAGCGGTGGTTTTTTAGAACAGGCTGCAGCCGTATCAGATCAATTTATTACATCAACAGATACTTTAGTTTATACCATAGGAAAAGTCAAAGAATCCAATCAGGTTTTTTCATCAAATCCAAAAATAGGTTGGGATAGTTTTTCACTCATAGTTATGATAAATCGAGGATCTGCCAGTGCCAGTGAAATTGTTTCAGGGGCAATCCAGGATTTGGATCGTGGACTTGTTGTAGGTGAAACAAGTTTTGGGAAAGGCCTTGTTCAGCGCCAGTTGCCCTTGGATTCCGGCGCAGCAGTTCGAGTGACTATTGCCCGATATTATACCCCTTCTGGTCGCTTGATTCAGCGACCTTATGAAAATGGGAATGACTTGGCTTATTATAGAGAATTGTATGAAACGGGCCGTGAATCCAAGATTGATAGCTTGAAAGAACTACGTCCAAAATACAGTACAAAAGCGGGGCGTGTTGTTTATGGCGGTGGCGGCATTACACCCGATGTTTATATTCCATATAAAACCACTATTAATGGAGAAACGGGAAAAGTATTAAGAAATCCTAAACGACCCATATTTAATTTTGCATCTGAATTTGCATCTACTCGCCCCAATGAGTTTCATTCATTTATAAAATTCAGGGATACATGGGAAGTGTCAGAGCAATTATTTGATGATTTTCTGGTACATCTTGAAAAAGATTCTATAGATGTAATCCAAGATTCTTTAAGAACAAATTCTAATTTTATCGATAATAGAATTAAAAGTGAAATTGCAGGGACAATTTGGGGAAAAGATGAAGCAGCGAACATCAGATTGCAAATGGATAACCAGATAATTGAAACCTTAAAACACTTTAATGAAGCTGATGCATTTTTAGAATCCTTAAACTAAATTCAGGGTCTTTTAAACATATTTTTTCATAATCTAATTAGATTATAAAACCGGAGTAATCTTATGGTCCATTATTTCTTAGAAGGCGGTAGCTTTATGTGGCCGATCTTAATCTCCCTTTTGTTTGGGATTGGATTCGCTATTGAACGATTTTATTCGCTCATGATGTCTGCCGTAGACTCACAAACTTTTTTTGATGAAATTACCAGTGCAATCGATGAAGATGGCGCAACAGGCGCCGTCCAGCTCTGTAAAGAAACCGATGGACCTGTCTCTGCGATTTTTCATGCTGGCCTTTCTAAAATGCATCGCGGTTTAAGTGATGTTGAGAAAGCGATTAATAATGCTGGATCAATCGAAATGGCATTTCTAGAAAAAAACATGATCTGGCTGAATGCCGTAATCACCATCGCACCCATGATTGGGTTTACTGGAACGGTTGTGGGAATGATTAGCGCATTTGACGCAATTAAAGCAGCCAATGATATATCTCCTGCTGTTGTTGCAGGAGGTATTTCTCAGGCGCTTTTGACCACAGCTTTTGGGCTGATCGTTGCTATGATTATTCAGACGTGTCAAAATCTTTTTGTGTCCAGGATAGATAAACTTGTGTTGGATATGGAAGAACAGTCTGTAAGAATCATGGATTACTTGTACGAACAAGAAGTAAAGGACAAGTAACACTTCTTAAGCCGCATGGCCAAAAAACGCAGATTTAAAGGTGGGGAAATTCCCACATCTTCTATGGCAGATATTGCTTTCCTGCTCCTGATTTTTTTCCTTGTAACCACAACGATTGATACGGATAAGGGACTAGGTATTGTTCTCCCTCCTCCTGGTGATATAGAAATTGAAATCCGAAAAGAAAATATCCTTAACTGCCTAATCAATTCTCAGGGTAAGGTACTGCTTGATGAAGAACCTATCAGCGTGGCGCAGATTCATCGTGTTGTAGGACAAAAAATGAGGAAAAATGATAAACTCATCATTTCTGTAAAAGCCCACCCAAAAACCGCATATAATGATTATGTTCGTGTCATCGATCAATTGAAAATGGCCGATGCTAAACGAATCTCAATCGCAAATAGTAATTAGTGAAATTTTCCCGTAAAACACAAATTTCAAGCGAAATCCCTACCGCTTCCATGCCGGATATTATTTTTATGCTTCTTATCTTTTTTATGGTTACTACTGTATTAAAAGAGCATTCCGGACTCCCTGTAAATTTGCCTAAAGCTAAACGAATCGAAAAGTTGAAATCAAAACGGCACACTGTGCAATTATGGGTTTCGAAAGAAGGTCTCATTTCCATTGATGATCGTTTACTTAGTGTGGATGATGTATCCTTGGTCATGTATGATAAAAGAGTGGCTGACCCGCAGATCGTGGTTTCATTAAAAGGAGACGAAGAAGCAGAAATGGGACTCATTTCTAACATTCATGATAATCTCCGTAAGGTAGAAGCGTTAAAACTGAATTATTCCACAAAAACACTGGTGGATTAATGGAATATATAAATCCGCTGAAAATACAATACCCAGTCGTGATCCGGATTACCGGGTTGATTGGGGTTGGGCTTGTGATTATGAATTTTCTCATATTTCCCCGCTTTCAGAATACCATGGAATTTGAAGGTGTGGATCAGATCATTATTGAGAATATTGATATTCCCCAGACCCAGCAAATTGATAATACGCCCCCTCCCGCACGTCCTTCCATACCTGTCCCTTCAGACGATGAAGACATTGCTGACGATCTCACTTTAGATGAATTAGATTTTGATGATTTTTCCAACATGGACGCTCCACCACCACCGCCTTCAGGTCCTAAGGTTGCCTTTATACCATATGATTTAGCTCCGAGAGCTAGATCAGCCATTAGGCCTATTTACCCAGAAATTGCTCAAGAGGCTGGTATTGAAGGTGTAGTTGTGGTTCAAGCCTTCATTGATGAAAGGGGTCGCGTGAAAGAAACCCTGATCTTAAAAGGCGTTCCAAATACAGGTTTGGATGAGGCGGCTATGGAGGCCATCCGTAGGACAAAATTTCATCCGGCAGAACAGCGGGAGAGACCCGTGGCGGTCTGGATCTCTATCCCGGTCAATTTTAGATTAAAATAAAAACAACCGTCATGTAAAAATAAAAAAACCGTTCTCTTAGCTTATCAAAGAACTAGGCTTTTTTATATACCATTAAAAGTTGTTATCCCTTTACGTTCGCTCGATGGTATTCCCAATTCATTTTACGAATATAATCTACTGATATTTCTTTTGGACATTCTGCTTCACAGGCACCAGTGTTTGTGCAGTGACCAAACCCTTCTTCATCCATCTGTTTTACCATGCGAATTGCCCGTTCTTCCCGTTCTGGTTGACCTTGGGGCAAAAATGCCAATTGAGATATTTTAGATGCTGTAAATAAACTAGCAGATGCATTTTTACATGCAGCCACACAAGCGCCACAGCCAATACAGGCGGCTGCATCAAAAGCCTCTTCTGCAATCTCTTTTCCAACGGGAATAGCATTTCCATCCGGCGCACTCCCGGTGTTTATAGATACAAATCCCCCAGATTGAATGATGCGGTCAAATGGAGTTCGGTCTACCACTAGATCTTTGATAACAGGAAACGGTTTTGCACGCCACGGTTCGATGGTAATGGTATCATCATTGTTAAAATGGCGCATGTGCAATTGACAGGCTGTGGTTCCTTCTAAGGGCCCATGAGGACGACCATTGATCACCATAGAACACATTCCGCAGATACCTTCCCTGCAGTCATGATCGAAGGCTACAGGTTCATCACCGGTATTCACTAATTCTTCGTTCAGGACATCCAGCATTTCCAGAAATGACATATGTGTATTGAGTCCGGCTACGTGATACGTTTTGAATTCTCCTGTTTCCTTGGGCCCATCCTGGCGCCAGATTTTAAGCGTAAGATTCAAGTTTGCCATTACTTATAACTCCGCTGAGTTAAATGAACGGTATCAAATGTTAATTTTTCCTTGTTCCGTATCGGTTCTGTTGCTTCACCCTTATATTCCCATGCAGATGAAAAAGTATAATTTTCATCATCTCGGAGAGCTTCACCTTCTTCGGTTTGGGATTCTTCACGAAAGTGCCCACCGCAGGATTCACTCCGGTCCAGTGCGTCTCGAACCATTAATTCACCTAATTCCAGAAAATCTGCAACACGGCCCGCCTTCTCTAATTCTGGATTTAAAATATTATCTCGGCCGGGGACGCGAACCTTTTCCCAATAGTCTTTTTTCAAGGATTGAATTTCACTGATTGCTTTTGTGAGCCCTCCTTGATTCCGAGCCATCCCGCAATTCTCCCACATGATGTGTCCCAAATCTCGATGAAAACTTTCCACAGAGCGACTGCCATTATTATTCAATAACCGGTTATTTTGATCTCGTGCATTTTTTTCTGCTTTATCAAATGCTTCATGGTCTGTAGGAATGGCTGGTGTGCGAATATCATTGGATAAATATTCACCTATTGTATAAGGGAGGACAAAATAACCATCCGCCAATCCTTGCATTAATGCAGATGCCCCCAATCGGTTTGCACCATGGTCAGAATAATTACATTCGCCAATAGCATAAAGTCCGGGAACAGTAGTCATAAGATTATAATCTACCCAAAGTCCACCCATTGTATAGTGGACGGCTGGATATATTCGCATTGGCGTTGTGTAAGGATCGTCCCCTGTAATTTTTGCATACATCTGGAATAGATTACCATATCTGGCACTCACCACATCCTGACCTAACCGTTTAATTGCATCTTTAAAATCGAGATAAACAGCAAGCTTGGTTGACCCAACGCCAAATCCTTCATCACATCGTTCTTTGGCTGCGCGGGAAGCTACATCCCTAGGGACAAGATTCCCGAATGCGGGATAACGTCGTTCCAAATAATAATCACGTTCATCTTCAGGAATATCTCGTGGGAGACGATCGTCTCCCTTCTTCTTGGGAACCCATATCCGGCCATCATTCCGCAGAGATTCAGACATAAGTGTCAATTTAGACTGATAGTCTCCGGACACCGGTATACAGGTTGGATGAATCTGTGTGAAACATGGATTCCCAAACATAGCCCCTTTTTTATAGGCTTTCCACGCTGCAGTTACATTGCTACCCATGGCATTGGTAGAAAGGTAAAAAACATTCCCATATCCCCCTGTGGCCAAAACAACAGCATGACCAAAATGGCGTTCATATTCTCCTGTCATCAAATTACGGACGATTACACCGCGGGCTTTGCCATCAATTTTTACGATATCCAGCATTTCATGTCGATTATACATAGTAACGCCGCCCTTGGCAATTTGTCGACTTAAAGCACTATATGCGCCCAGTAAAAGTTGTTGTCCCGTTTGTCCTCGAGCATAGAAGGTCCTGGATACCTGGACACCACCAAAAGAACGATTATCTAATGTACCCCCATATTCTCGGGCAAAAGGCACACCCTGAGCCACACATTGATCAATAATACTTGCACTCACTTCTGCTAACCTATAAACATTGGCTTCTCTGGAACGATAATCCCCGCCTTTAATGGTATCATAAAAAAGACGATAAATAGAATCCCCGTCATTCTGATAATTTTTTGCAGCGTTAATCCCACCTTGTGCAGCAATTGAATGAGCTCGACGGGGACTATCCTGAAAACAAAATGTTTTTACATTATACCCCATTTCTGCCATGGATGATGCAGCGGACGCACCAGCGAGTCCGGTTCCAATAACAATAACATCCAGCCGGCGTTTATTTGAAGGACTCACCAATGGAACGCTTGATTTATAATTCGTCCATTTATCTTTGAGTTGGCCGTCCGGGATTCTGCTTTCCAACATCAAAGGCTCTGTAAATAAAGGATGATTGGAATACTTGCAAATGCTGCTGGAACAAGCATTGAAAATGCGCCTGAAAATTTCTCGATTGTAGAAAGATACTTTTGTGTTTTAAGTCCTAACGTTTGAAATGCTGATGCAACCCCATGGTTTAAATGCAAACCAAGAATAACCATACTGAATACATAAAATGCAGTATACCAGACTTCCCGAAAGGCAGTGACAGTAACCGTGTAAAGGTCCCGGTTGCCCCAAGGGTCATTTCCCACTTCTCCCCAATGCATTTCATACCAAAAACTTTTCATATGAATCACAATAAATACCAGAACAAGGACGCCCAATAGCGGCATGTTCCTAGATGACCAATTACTGTTGCCTGATCTCGATGAGACTGAATAACCCACAGGGCGGGCATTTTTGGATTGAATGGAAAGAAAGATTGTCAAAATTGTATGTAGGATAATGCATGTGTATGTGAGGATGGATAAAATTTTCACCGCCGGATTAGTCGTCATGAACAATGCGTATTCATTGAATTTCTGTTGTGCAATTGAACTGGAAAACATAATCAGTTGGAGATTCCCTACCAGGTGTCCAATTAAAAATAGAGTGAGAAATAATCCGGACAGAGCAGCCAGAGTTTTTCTGAAAAGTGTAGATGTAAAATAGGAGGTCAT
>Ga0206683_10002069_pt1 | contig 13615 bp, 15 predicted proteins | sample M280m12015metaG_FD_155483 | JGI IMG/M metagenome (GOLD analysis project Ga0206683, IMG submission 155483) | Ammonia-oxidizing marine archaeal communities from Monterey Bay, California, United States - M2 80m 12015 | ecosystem: Environmental > Aquatic > Marine > Intertidal zone | place: USA...
AAGCTACAAATATCCTTAGACCAGGAATAACAATTAATGATTATCACAAAGAAGTTGGTAAAATTATGGAAAGTGAACTTCTAAAAATTAAACTTCTAGACAAAACTGATATAAAAAAACAAGACCCTAAAAACCCTCTTTTTAAACAATATTTTATGCATGGGACTTCTCATCATTTAGGCCTTGATGTTCATGATGTTGGGAACTTTTATGTTGATTTAAAACCAGGAAATGTTTTCACTGTAGAGCCTGGAATTTATATTAGAAAAGAAAACTTAGGAATAAGATTAGAAGATAATATAGTTATTGGTGAAAAAGAGAATATAAATCTTATGAAAAATATACCTATACTTCCTGAAGAAATAGAGGATCTAATGAACCAATAAATTTGAGTACTACCCTATTGAGATTCTAATAAAGCTCTCAATAGATAGTTCTGGAGAGAAAGTTGCAAGATAACTTTTGATTGTTAATGAATTATCCTTAACAAATGATTGACTTAATAAAGTATTTTCTTTAAAAAACTTTTGAAGCTTACCTTGAGCGATTTTTTCTATTATTTGATCAGGTTTACCTTCTTTTCTTGCTTGTTCTTTACCAATTTCAATTTCTTTCTCTACAACTGATTGATTAACCTGGTCTCTATCCAAAGCAATTGGATTCATAGCTGCAATCTGCATTGCAATATCTTTTCCAGCAGTAACATAATCTGTATTTGTAGTATTATTAAGAGAAACAAGGACACCAAGCTTACTACCAGCATGAATATAAGACACAATTTTCTCTCCACTCATAATCTGAAAATCTGAAATTTTTATTTTTTCTCCAATTTTTCCTACCATTTCAAGAATTAACTGCTCAATAGTAGATCCATTAATTTCTGAAGCTAATACTTCATCAATAGATTCAAGATTATTTTCAAATGCAACTTCCATTATATCTTGAGCTAAAGATTGAAAATCTTTATTCTTTGCAACAAAATCTGTCTCACATGTAAATGATAATATTGATGCCTGACTTTCATCTGAATTCAACTTACATAACACTAGTCCTTCAGAAGTTTCTCTGTTAGATCTTGCTACAGATACTTTTTGTCCTTTTTTTCTTAAAATATCTATAGCTTTCTGAAAATCTCCTTCTGCTTCTACTAAAGCCTTTTTACAATCCATCATCCCTGAACCTGTCTTCTTTCTTAATTCATTTACATCTTTTGCTGATATATTAACTCCCATGATAATAATTATTAAATTATCTTTTAGATTTTTCTTTCTTGGCCTCTTTTGCTGCTTTTACAGCCGCTTCTTTTGCTGCTGCTTCTCTTGCAGACGCTTCTTTCTCCTGCTTTATTCTCATCTCTTCTTTAATTTTTTCTCTTTCCTCTAATCCATCAGATATCGCTGATGAGATGTATTCCATAATTATAGAAATAGAAGTAAAAGAATCATCATTAGATGGAATTTCATAATCTACTAAATTTGGATTAGAATTAGTATCAACCATTCCATATATAGGAATATTTAATTTTCTTGCTTCATTTATAGCAATTTCTTCATGATTAATATCAACAACAAATAATGCAGCAGGGATCCTATTCAATTTAGAAATACCTCCAAGAACTTTTTCTAATTTATCCTTATCTCTAGATATCATTAACCTCTCTTTCTTAGAAAAGTCAGTTTCATAAGTATCTTGACTTTCTTTACTTTCAATCGCTGAGAGTTTTTTTAATGATTTTCTAATAGTTGAAAAATTTGTAAGCATACCACCTAACCACCTTTCTGTTACATATGGCATATTTAATTTTTTAGCTTTTTCAGAAACAAAAGTTTTAGCTTGTTTTTTAGTAGCAACAAACATGATCTTTCTACCTGATTTAGCTATATTTTTTAATGAACTAGCAGCAGTAAAAGCACAATCAATCGTTCTATGTAAATCAATAATATGAATACCTTTTTGTTCCATAAAAATATGTTCAGACATTTTTGGATTCCATTTTCTAGTTAGATGACCAAAATGAACACCTGCCTTTAATAAATCCTTATGATTAAGTTTCTCCATATTCTTATCTTTTAACCCACTGAAAAGCTCTTCTAGCTTTTCTTCTACCATATTTCTTTCTTTCTACCATTCTTGGATCTCTAGTAAGAAATCCTGCTTTTTTTAATATAGGTCTAGTTTCTTCATCATTCTTAACAAATGCTCTGGAAATAGCAAGTCTTATTGCTTCTGCCTGACCCTTAAGACCACCACCATAAACATTAACTTTAAAATCAAATTTTCCTTTGACATCAATTGCTTCTATAGGCTGTTTTATTATTAATTGTAATAATTCAGAAGTAAAATATTTTTCGAGATCAAGTTCATTTATTTTAAAAACTCCCTTTCCTGATTTCATATATAATCTAGCAACTGATGTTTTTCTTCTTCCTACTGAACTAATTAACTCCATATTAAATATTTATCTCTTTTGGTTTTTGACCTTCATGTGGATGATTAGCATCTTCATATACAAATAAATTTCTAAATAGTTGCCTTCCCAATCTATTTTTAGGTAACATTCCTTTTACTGCTTTCTCAATAATAAATTTTGATGATTTATTATCCTTAATTTGTTGTGGTGTAGTAGTTCTTTGTCCTCCAGGATATCCTGTATGCCTCACATATTTTTTATCTTTCCACTTATTTCCAGTCATTTTAATATTATCAGAATTTATAACGATAACATAATCTCCACAATCAATATGAGGAGAAAATGAAGCTTTATTCTTACCTCTCAAAATTTTAGCAATTTCAGAAGAAAACCTACCAAGAATTTTACCATCAGCATTAGCAACATACCAACCCTTCTGAATTGAATCCTTATTTACATACTTCGTTTTAAAACTATTTGAGTCCACAGTATCCTTAAAAATGTGAGCAAAAATAGATTTATTAATAATTAAAAACAATATTTAATCATTAAATGTTAGGAAGGTTTTCTTTAAATTTTAGGTAAAATTTTTGATATTTTTTTCTTTTTTATTTTTCCTTTTTTAGCAAGTTTTAAATTAAATGAAAATTCTGAACCCATATTAGTTTTACTCCTTAACTTTATTTTACTATTATGACCTTCAATTATATGCTTTACAATAGCTAATCCCAATCCTGTACCTCCCCTCTGTTTAGATCTACTCTTATCAACTCTATAAAATCTTTCAAAAATTCTTTTTCTATCATTTTTAGGAATGCCTTTACCTTTATCTGTAATAATAATTCTTACTATTTTTTTTCTCTTCTCACACTCAACTAGAACTTTAGAATTAGAATCAGAATACTTAATAGAATTTGTAACTAAATTTTTAATAACTTGATATATTCTATAATAATCAGCGAATACCACAATTGATTTATTTTCATTCTTTTTATATACAAGTTTAATATTACGAGAATATGCTCGTGGTTCAAGTTGATCTAAAGATTCTTTAATTAAAGAAATTATATCAAAATTTTCCATTTTCATTTTAATATCGCCACTTTCCATCTGAGAAATTGTAAGTAAATCTTTCACCAATAAATCCAAATGATCTAAACTTTTAGCAGCTTTTTTTAAAAAATCTGATCTAATATCTTCTGGAACATCAGCATTATCTAATAATGTATGGACAAACCCTTGAGCAGCAAAAATTGGAGTTTTTAATTCATGAGAAACATTCTGAAGAAATTCCTTTCTATATCTTTCTAAATTTTCCAACTCATCAATTTCTAATTGTTTAAGTTTAGCATAATCAAAAATTTCAGTATTAATACCTTTAAGAGGATTGATTTCCTTTAATAAAGAACGATCACCAGCAATTGTATCAAACTCCTTATTTCTAATCTTTTGAAAAGAATCATATATTTTTTTGATTTTTTTATCAAAAAGATTTTCAGTAATAATGGCAAAAAGTAATGTAGAAGTTGAAAAAGAGATTATAGCAGCGCTAACTAACTTAATTCCAGCATCTACCCCTAAAATAAAAGCAGTTAATGTTGTTATTAAACCAACAATAGATCCAAAAAGTATTGATATAGCTTTCGAGTTATTCATAATCTAAAATTAGAACATTATAATGAATCGTAATCTATAAATTTATAACCAACACCTTTTATAGTATTAATATAATGATCACCAATTTTTTCTCTAATTTTTCTAATATGAACATCTACTGTTCTTGGTACCACGTGAACATCCGTGCCCCATATATTTCTTAAAAGTGAATCCCTACTATATACTTTTTTTGAATTTGTAGCTAAAAAATATAATAATTGAAACTCCTTTTTAGGAAAAAATATTTCATTATCATCAAACTTCACTACATGACTCTCTTTATCAATCAATAAATTTCCAATTTTAATAACTGTATTTGATTCACTAATAAATTTTTTCTTATAAAAAGAATTAATTCTACTAATTAATGCTCTTGGTTTGATTGGTTTTATTATATAATCATCAGCACCAGCATCAAAAGCAGCAACCTCAGAATATTCCTCTGATCTAGCAGTTAAAAATAATATCGAAGATGATGATAACTTTTCGATTTTTCTTAAGTTAATACATGTTTCAATGCCGTCCATTCCAGGCATCATTATATCAAGTAAAATTAAATTTGGTTCTATTTTTTCAGCAATTTTTATCGCTTCTTTTCCAGAATTAGCAGTTTCAACGAAATAACCTTCAATTTCAAGATTATACTTCAAAAGCACGAGGATATCCCTTTCATCATCAACTGCCAAAATTTTAAAATCCGATTTTTGTGACATATTGCAATTTAAAAATAAAAAAAATATAATTTTTGGAAATATTATCTAAATATTAAAATCTTAATAATTAAATAATCAATAAATAATTTCTAATTAATATTAGAATAATCTAATACTTCTATTTCAAAAGTTCCAAAATTCATTTTTGCAGATAATTTTAAAGGAACTTTATTTTTATCATCCGAAAGCCAAAACTTAACAGCATCTTCTTCCTTAAATAATTTATTTTTTGGAATTTCAGGAGCAAAAAGAAGAGAATTAATTTCACCTATTTTAGTTTTAATAACTTCTCGCCCTAAAAATTTCATTTTATAGTCAAACTTTTCATTATCCTCAAAATAAGGAATTGAAATTCTTATATCACCAGAAATATTTTTGTAATCTAATGACCTTAAATAGACAACACTTGCAATCCAATAATTCATAAAATATGAACGAATTATTTTTTGAATATCGTCTTCAAAATGTAGGTTATATGACTTAATAGATTTTTTTAAACTTTTATCAAGCCTTATTATTTCAACACTATCAGATTCATTAAAATTTAATATTTCATTTTTTTTATATTTACCCTCTAACAAATACTTATAAAATTTTAAAGGTTTTAAATTAGAAGTATCTAGATATACACCCCAATTATCACGAACTGTAAAAAAAAAGTCAAAAATACCAACAGACCTACCATAAACATCTACTTTATAAGTAGGTGAATTATTAACTGAGTGAAGGTCCTTATCAATAGTCAATATCGCTTCACCAGCATTTAAAAATCCAAACATCACTTTATACTTAATACTTTCTCCTTTATTAACATTAGAACTAGTGTTAAAAAAAGAAAATAGCGAGATAAAGAAGAAAAATATAAATATTTTACTCAAGAGATTCTATTAAAAAAATAAATTGGTTTTAAAATACAAAAATACCAAATTAAGATATGTTATATGGCTATATTTAAAGAACTTTAAGTTAAATAATATTAAATAATACTAAAAATATTAGTATAATACTAAATTACTATTTATTTTAGCAAAAAAATAAATATAATAGAAATGAACGAATCAAAGGAAAAATCAAAAGCATTAAATCTAGCAATCGAAAAACTTGAAAAAACATACGGAAAAGGAACTATAATGAAATTAAGTGATGATAATATAGTTAAAATACCAAGCATACCAACCGGATCATTAAGTTTAGATATTGCACTTGGAATTGGCGGAATACCAAAAGGAAGAGTAGTTGAAATATTTGGACCTGAATCATCAGGAAAAACAACACTTGCTATGCACTGCATTGCTGAGGCACAAAAAAAAGGAGGTATAGCTGCATTTGTAGATGCAGAACATGCATTTGACAAAACTTATGCTGAAAGATTAGGTATAGATACTGAAAATTTACTTATTTCTCAACCAGATAATGGAGAACAAGCATTAGAGATAACAGAACATTTAATTAGATCTAATGCCATTGATATAATCGTAATAGATTCTGTAGCTGCACTAGTACCAAGAGGTGAAATAGAGGGAGAAATGGGAGATAGCATGATGGGACTTCAAGCTAGATTAATGTCACAAGCACTTAGAAAACTAACAGGTGCAATTCATAAATCAGGTTGTGTATGTGTATTCATAAATCAACTAAGACACAAAATTGGAGTCATGTTTGGCAATCCAGAAACAACAACAGGCGGTAATGCTCTCAAATTCTACTCATCAGTAAGATTAGATATAAGAAGAATTGGACAAATTAAAGATAGTCCTGATAATATTATGGGAAATAGAACAAAAGTAAAAGTTGTAAAAAATAAAGTTGCCCCTCCCTTTAAAGTTGTAGAATTTGATATAATGTACGGAAAAGGAATCTCTAAATCAGGAGAAATACTTGACCTAGGAGTAGAACTAGAAATAATACAAAAATCAGGATCCTGGTTTTCATACAAAAAAGAGAAGCTTGGACAGGGAAGAGATTCAGTAAAAACAATACTTGAAGATAATCCAGAACTGATGAGTGAATTAGAGACAAAAATTAAAGAAAAATTAAGTTAACAAATTTTAATTTGACCTTATAGCTTCAACAGGATCCAACCTAGATGCAAAAATAGCTGGAATTAATCCAGCACACACACCAATTATAGTAGATATTGAGATTCCCAAAATTACATTAGTAAGTGAAATTTTTAGATCAAAAGATCCTAAATCAACAAAAGTTATTAAAAAAACAAATATTAAACCAAGAACACCTCCTATTATACTTAAGAAAGAAGACTCAAATAAAAACTGCATCAATATAAAATAATTTTTTGCTCCCAAAGATTTTTGTAAACCAATTATAGGAACCCTCTCCTTCACCGAAACAAACATAATATTTGCAATTCCAAATCCACCTACAAAAATAGAAAAGCTACCTATTACCCAGCCAGCAATACTAATGGTACCAAAAATAGCACTAACAAAACCAGTTAAATATTCGGGTCTATTTATTGCAAAATTTTGATCTTCAGTTGGTTTAAGTCCCCTTCTTGCTCTCAACACACCTGTTAACTCATACTCTAAGTTTTCTAGACTAGGATCTAATTCAGAATTTCCTTTTACAATCAGCGCTGCATTTGATCCCTTCTTACCAACTCTATAGATTTTTTTAAAACTATTAAAAGGAACTATCATCTGCCTATCAAAAGAATCTCCTCCAACAAAACTTTCTCCTTCTTCTTCGAAAACACCAATAACTCTAAATTTTACTCCTTTAATTTTAATTTCTTTACCAATAGCATAATCAGAATTTTCAAAAAGATCTTCCATTATTTTATAGCCTATTATAACATAATTTGAACCTAGTATAGTTTCATTTTCTGTGTAGTATCTACCTGAAAAAATTTTATAATTCTGAATTTCTTTTGCTTCATAAACAACACCGGTAAGACCTACTTCACTACTACTATTATTAAGATATTTTATTGTTAATCCATCTCTACCCACAAAAATTCCTACCGCTTCAGCATTTTTTAAATTTTCTTTTAAAAAAGTATATTCCTTATAGGTTGGATGAGGTCTTTTCCAAAATTTCCACCATTCATAACCTGGATTATCAAATTCCCAAGGCCATTTCTCAACTCTCAAATTATCTGTACCTAAAAAATCAAGACTATCTTGAATACTATCCTCTAAAGAATCTACTAAAGATAAAACAGCGATAATGGTAAAAATTCCAATTGTAACCCCCAATAAAGACAAAAATGTTCGTATAGGATTTGCTATAATAGCATTAAAAGAAAAAAAAAGACTTTCTAAAATTAACCTTAAAAATAATTTCATATATTAAATTTAAATTATATAAAAACAATTAATTAGCTTTGCGAACTTCAAAAGTAAGCTAATTTATTAAACAAATTAATATGAAACTCTCCGAATTTGATTTTAAACTACCTCTAAATAGAACAGCTCTTCATCCTGCTGAAAATAGAGATGAATCTAGATTAATGGTTGTTCATAAAGACACTGGAAAAATAGAGCATAAAGTATTTAAAGACATAATTAAATATTTTAATGAAGACGATGTTCTTATATTAAACGATACTAAAGTATTTCCTGCAAGACTTTATGGTCAAAAAGAAAAAACTGGAGCAAAAATTGAAGTATTTTTATTGAGAGAATTGAATCCTGAACTTAATTTATGGGATGTTTTGGTTGATCCTGCAAGAAAAATAAGAGTTGGTAATAAATTGTATTTTGGTGAAGGAGAATTAGTAGCTGAAGTAATTGACAATACGACATCAAGAGGAAGAACAATAAGATTTATCCCTGAAGATCCTGATAGACATTTTCATGATATAATACACGAATTTGGACAAACACCTCTAACTAAAGAAATAAAAAGAAAAGTTGACAAAAATGATGCAGAAAGATTCCAAACAGTGTACGCCAAAAATATTGGTGCAGTTGCTCCTGCTGCTGCAGGTCTTCATTTCACTCAAATTATACTAAAAAAATTAGAACTTCTAGGTGTTAATATTGCAACAATAACTTCTCATACTAGTTTAGGAACTTTCAAGGATATTGATGTAGAAGATTTAACCAAACATAAGATGGATTCTGAAAATTTTTCAATCCCGAAAGAAACATGTAAAATTGTAAATGAAGCTCTAATAAACAATAAAAGAATATTTGCCGTAGGAACTTCTTCAATGAAAACACTCGAAACAGGAGTTTCAGCAAATGATACCCTAAATCCAAATTCTGGATGGACTGATAAATTTATTTTTCCACCGTATGAATTCAAAATATGTAGTGGAATGATCACCAATTTTCATTCTCCTAAATCCACATTATTAATGATGGCTTCTGCATTTGGAGGATTTGATTTAATAATGAAATGCTACAAGTTGGCAGTCAAAAAGAAATATAAATTCCATACATATGGAGATGCTCTACTTATCATATAGTTTACCAAAAAATGAAAAAGTATCTTATTTTAATGGCAGCTGGTTCAGGAACCAGAATGAATAAAAATACACCAAAACAATTTATTGAAGTATCAGGAATTCCTATAATAGCACATACTTATAAGCAATTTAAAAATATTACAAACTTAAAGACCATAATTGTACTTCCAGAAAATAAGTTTGAATATTGGAAAAATTATATATCAAATATTTTAAAAGAAGAAAATATAAAATATGTAAGAGGAGGTAACAAAAGATTTATTTCTGTTACAAATGGATTAAAAACAATATCTAATAAAAAAGGCTTTGTAGCTATTCATGATGGAGTTAGACCACTTATCTCAGAAACATTAATAAAAACATTATATGAGAGTGCAAATAAACTAGGTAATGCAATACCATATACACCCGTAATCAATACATTAAGAAAATATAAAGCAGAATCAAATCTCTTAGTTGATAGAAATAATTATATTAATATACAAACTCCCCAAGTTTTTAAAATAAAAAATATTCTAAATTCATTTAAATTAATAAAAGGTTCTGATTATACAGATGAATCTTCTGTAATTGAAAAGTCGGGAGAAAAAATAAATTTAATACTAGGAGAAGAAAAAAATATAAAATTAACAAGTGAGTTTGATTTAGAATATTTTAGAAAAATTATTATCTAATATTCATCTTCATTAAAAAAGAAATCATCTTTTGTAGGATAATCAGGCCAAATTTCTTCTATATTTTCAAACGGATGGCCATCTTCTTCTAATTCTTGAAGATTTTCAGTGACTTCAGCTGGTGCACCAGTTCTAATTGAAAATTCGATCAATTCATCTTTTGTTGCAGGCCAGGGAGCATCTTCAAGGTGATTAACGAGTTCTAAAGTCCAATACATTTTTTTTAAATTTAAAATTTTAGCTAAAAAATGGTTTTAATTTGAGAAAATCAAATAAAATGGAAATTATTTTACTTGTCATAATTATTTGTATTATTTTTTTTTAAGTATACTTTTGCAAACGAAATAAAAATATATGGCAAATCACAAATCATCAATTAAAAGAATTAGATCCGATGAAGCTAAAAAGCTAAGGAATAAATATCAACATAAATCAACTAGAACACTGATAAAAAAGTTTCAACAAGAAACAAAGAAAGCTGCTGCAAAAAAACTATTGCCAAAAGCTGTATCTATGATTGATAAATTGGCAAAAAATAATATCATTCACAAAAATAAAGCTAGCCACTTAATATCGCAATTAGTAAAGCAAGCTAATGCTTTGAAATAAGCTTTGATAATCTTTCTAAAAATGAAAAGATTATTAATAGCAACTTCAATAATAGTATTATCAATAATATATTATTTCTATTCCATTGAATTAGAAAAAAAGACTTTTATTCAAAATATTAATAATCAAAGAATTGAAAAAAATGAAGATATGTATAAATCTGAATCATCTCCTTTATTCAATTCTGATTATAAAATAGAATATTTTCCTCCAAATATAGATTTTAAAGTTCTTGCTAAAATTAATAGGCTAACAAATAACGACACTATACAATTTGTAACATCTACAGGAACATCTAAAGTATATTTAAAGTTTGCATTATTAGAATTTAAACTAAAAGGAAAAATTCATAAACTTCCAATATACAAACCAATTAAACAATCTGATAAAAATGAAATTTTGTTGTGCTTTAACGATAAGACCAATGGCATCTCTACATATGAAGGTGGTAGATACATAGATATAAGCTTTAAAAATGCACAAAGAATTGAAATAGATTTTAATAAAGCTTACAATCCATTTTGTGTTTATAATGCAAAATACATATGTCCAATTCCTCCAAAAGAAAATTTTATTGATGAAGAAATAATAGCTGGAGAAAAATATATTTAAATTAATAATACTCAAAAGTAATATACATCCCTATTTTCACTAATTTTATTAAATAAAAAAAAATTTATGAAGATTTCTCTTAATTGGCTTAAAGAATTCATAAAAATAGCGGAAACTCCTGAAAAAATTGAAGCCATTCTCACAGAAACTGGACTTGAAGTTGATGAAGTAATAAATATAAATCCAAAAACAAAATCATTGGACAAACTAATTGTCGGAGAAATAAAATCAATAAAAAATCATAAAAATGCTGATAAATTAAAATTAACAAAGGTAAATATTGGAAAAGATGATTTATCTATTATTTGTGGAGCAAATAATATTGAAGTTGGTCAAAAAATAGTAATCGCTAAAATAGGAACTGAAATAAATCATGTAAATGGTAAAAAAAATAAAATCAAAAAAGCAAAAATTAGAGGAATAAATTCTTTCGGAATGATATGTGCAGAAGATGAAATAGGAATAGGCCAATCTCACTCTGGAATAATTATATTAGATCAAAATGCAAAAAATGGTAAAAAAGCGATTAGTTATCTAAACTTGAACAAAGACATAATATTTGATATTTCGCTAACACCTAATAGAGCTGATGCAGCATCTCATCTTGGAGTTGCAAGAGATCTAAAGGCCGTTCTAAATAAAGATATTTCACTACCTGATGTATCTTCTTTTAAAGAGAAAAAAAAATTAGATATAGACATTAAGGTTATAGATGAAGAAGGCTGCCCTAGATATTCAGGATGTGTTATTGACAATGTAAAAATAGGTGAATCTCCATCTTTTATTAAAAACTATTTAATTTCAATAGGATTAAGTCCAATAAATAATATTGTTGACATTACTAATTATGTGCTACATGGTATTGGTCAACCAATGCATGCTTTTGATTACGACAAAATAAAATCAAAAAAAATACAAATTCAATTTGCAAAAAAAGGTGACAAATTTAAAACATTAGATGGTATTGAAAGAACACTTAATAATTCAGATCTAATGATATGTGACGGTAATAATCCTATATGCATTGCTGGAGTTTTTGGTGGTGAATCTTCTGGAATCACAACTAATACAAAAAGAATATTTTTAGAAAGTGCTTATTTTTCATCATCCCACATAAGAAATTCAAGCTTAAACCATCAATTAAAAACCGATGCATCCTATAGATTTGAAAGAGGAACTGATCCAAATATTACTGTTTATGCTTTAAAATTGGCATCTATATTAATACAAAAATATTGTTCAGGAGAAGTATCATCACCAATAATTGATGTTTATAAAAACAAAATAAATGATAATACTTTTAAAATTAGAATCGATAGAATCAATAAATTAATAGGACAAAAAATTGACAAAAATGAAATTTTTAGAATTCTCAATGCTTTAGATATTAAAGTGAAAGAAAAAGGAAAAAATATAATTGTTTCAGTACCACCGTACAGAACAGATGTAACACGAGAATCAGATATTATAGAAGAAATCTTAAGAATTTATGGATATAATAAAATAAAAATATCAAATAATAATAGCAGTTCATTTTTATCTCATGAAAGTAATTCTTCTATAATGAACAACTACTTATCAAGAGTAATGAATTTACTAGTTGGAAATGGATTCAATGAAATCACAACTAATTCACTTACTTCATCTAGACATAGAAGCAATAATTTTTGGGATGATGAATCTACCATTGAAATGGTTAATAAACTAAGTGAAGAACATGCAATACTCAAGCAAAATTTGCTATTTACAGGGCTTGAATCAATTAAATATAATATCAATCGAAAACAGAATAACTTAAAATTTTTCGAATTTGATAAAACTTATAATAAAATTGACGATAAAATTAATGAAAACAAAAAAATTGGTATTTACATGAGTGGGCTGTCAAATGAAGAGCATTTTAGTTCAAAAAGTAAAATTATATCATTCTTTGATATTTATAACACCATAAATAAAATTATGATTCAAGCGAACATATTGAATTATAAAACAATAGTTAGTAAATCCAAAATATTAGATGAATGTGTAAAACTAGAAATTGATAAAAAAACCATTTGTACTATTGGAAAAGTAAAAAAAGAACTTCTTAATTATTTTGAAATAAATCAAGATGTCTATTTTGCTGAATTAGATTGGAATAATTTTATAAATAACCTTGATAATAATTTAAAATATATAAAAATATCGAAGTATCCAGAAGTTAAAAGAGATCTTTCAATAATATTAGATAAAAAGAAAAACTATAATAATATTCTGGAGATTATAGGAAAGAATGATAAAATTATAAAAAACATATCTCTATATGATGTTTATGAAGGTAAAAATATCGGAAAAAATAAAAAAGCTTATGCTCTAAGATTTGTACTCCAAGAAAAAAATAAAACACTCGATGATAAAACAATAAATTCTATAATGAATAATTTAATAAAAGAATTTGAGAAAAAACTTAATGCTGAGATAAGAAAATAAAATGTCTAATTCATTAAATTCAGAGATACAAACACTA
>Ga0206683_10002073_pt1 | contig 13601 bp, 9 predicted proteins | sample M280m12015metaG_FD_155483 | JGI IMG/M metagenome (GOLD analysis project Ga0206683, IMG submission 155483) | Ammonia-oxidizing marine archaeal communities from Monterey Bay, California, United States - M2 80m 12015 | ecosystem: Environmental > Aquatic > Marine > Intertidal zone | place: USA...
CAGCATAACTCGCGATATATTCAAATGTTGCCCCACAATCTGTTGAAACGAGTATCGCTAACGAGTCTCTAGATTCTTGGTTATATCTTCTGAAAGCATGCTCAAAAGTCATCTGAATGTTGGTATAAGGTGCCAAGTCAAAGGGGGGAGTTTGAAATCCATCTCTTTCATCACCATCTGAATAATTGTAGAAATCTATTTTCGCAGCCTTATCGCCAGGGGAGGTTCCAACAACTGAAACAATCTCCCAGGTAATATCAGTGTCATTGTTTGTGATGTACCAGTCATTGTTCGTAAATCCATTAGATTCAAAATCCTCAGTAAAAGGTAAACCTAAATAAGCATCGTAAACTAAAAATTCGGATGATAGGTTATCGTTGAGTCCATTTTCATCTTGATTTCCATCAGGATTAGAAACCGTTACATTCAAAAGTCCTGCTCCCGAATTGGCATTGTAATTAGGTAGAGAAACGACTACATAGCTTCCAGCCGGAATACTTCCATTGTAAGTCATTGACATTAGACCTCCTCCAAAGTCATAATCGATATCCACAGATGATACATTTTGTGACCCAGAATTGAAGATTTCAATTTGACCGTCAATAGAAGTTCCACAAATGGTTCCTGCCGGGTTGAAAATTTCACTAACGCCTACATCATAAGATAGGTTAGATGTGATACAAAACTCATTAACCTCTTCATCTCCGTAGTCAGCGTTAGCCGCGATAGTTGAAGCGACCACATTGCCATTTGATTCGCTAATCGAATAAGAGCCGTCTACTGTACAAGAACCGTATTGACTTCCATACATTCCATCGCCGTATCCATCTGTGATAGTAAATTCATAGCATCCTGCTGCGAGGCATCCTGTACTTTGATAGGTTTCTCCTCCGGTAATATCTGTAAAAGGACCACCCGCTAACAAAACAGTGGTGCTTCCAGGCTCAGTAATATTCCATTGAACTTCGGAACCCCAGCAATCTGTTGTAACTTCTACAGTTACAATTTGACCATCGGGTATTATATTGAATGTATTTGATTGGCTATTGTTGGAATTATTTTGATCCGTCGCCCCATTTGGACTATTGCATGTAACAGTCAAAGTATGTGTTCCTGTTAACAATGTTTCTGTTGGAAGGTTTAAAGTTTCTACACCTCCTTGAGTAAGAGAGCCCGTCCAATTAATGGTTTGAGCTGTTCCACCATCATACTGATAGGTTATCGTTGCACTAGTAAGTGTTTGGCTACCAAAATTTCTCAATTCAAATTCTGGATTAACAGTTGAGGTACAAAGCTGTCCTGATGGGCTAAAAATATCGGTAATTCCTGCATCCAAGCTATAAGTATACGCACTCAAACAAATTAAAGCCTCTTCCGCATTAATCCTTCCTGAACCAAGCTGACCAATATAATTGCTATTAGCAGCATTGATATTGTCTGCTGAAGAAAGAAGACAATCTATAATGTCTTGAGGGGATGCTGAAGGTGCATGAGAAATCATCAAGCCAACCAAGCTAGCCACCATTGGTGAAGCCATAGAGGTTCCTTGTGACATTGAATAACCCGTCCCTGCATTTGTACTCAAAATTTGAGAGCCAGGAGCCGACACGTCGATCCATGTTCCATATTGCGAAAAACTTGACTTGGCATCACCATTTGTTGTGGCTGCAACACTGACTACATTGTCATAGGCTGCTGGATAAAACTGTTGATTTGTATTGTCATTACCTGCTGCTGCAATCAAAATAACACCTTGGTCCCAGGCATAATTACAGACATTTTGACCATAGGAGGAAACTCCGCCACCTCCCCAGGACATATTGATGGCATCCGCGCCATTATCCGCAGCCCAGATTATACCATCATAACCTCCTGTTAGCGCACCTGTAGAACAATTTCCAATTTTTATTGGCATAACGCTAATGTTATAACCAAGAGATGCAACACCTAAGTTGTTGTTGCTTTCAGCACCAACAGTTCCTGAGACATGAGAACCATGAAAACCGTCGTTTCCTCCGCAAGGCGAAGGGTCATTGTCATCATCCACAACATCTCGGCCGGGTACAACTTTATTTACAAGATCAGGATGATTAATCTGAATCGCATTATCAGTTACGGCGACAATCACATTGGCATCTCCAGTCGAAATATCCCAAGCCTGTGGAGCATTGACTTGATACAAGCACCACATACCATTATTAAATGAATTCGTAAAGTAGGGGTCATTAGGTGTCAAAAAGGACTCGTGAAGCTCTTTCTTTTCGACGTAAACCACATCTATTGTTTGTCTGATATCACTAATGAGATGTTCGACCATTTCAATTTGTCCAAATTCCACCTCGTAAGTTCTAGATAGGTGTATATCTTTGATTCCTGGGTGTAAAAGTTTTACGGATTGTATATCATATTCGTTAATTATATCTTCCGAAAACGGTAGTTGAGGATTGGGTATAAAACCATCAACTGTTTTAAAGTTTTTGGTGCTTTGGTTAATTTCAAAAATAATTTTTCCGTCTTGATACCACCGGTATATTTTTTGACTGTTAAGATTTAAGAAAATAAAGAGAAAGGTTATTGTTACTACTATAGATTTCATTGACATTTGTTTAGACCTTAAAAATCTTAAATTTTGATTGAATTTGCAAAAAAAATCAAGAGTGTTTTAGCTGTAAATTTCTTTATTAATCGTTACAGTGAAAGCAAAAAAGGATTGAAATTAAGGTTGATAAATTGGTAACAATGGTTGATGTTATGAGGATAGATGAGGAATTTTTACTGTTACCGGTCCTAACCGAATCAAGTGTTAAATAAAGCTTAATAGATATCCAGCTGTTGCTCCAAAAAGAACAATAAAAGCACTATTAAGTTTTTTAAAGACAAATACAGTGAGAATACTTAAACAGGCAATAAGCATCATTCTCCAGTCATCAGTAGTTTCTTTAGCCATTTGTATGCAAACCACCACTATTACTGAAACAGCAGCAATGTTAATGGCATCTAAAAAGGCACGTAAGCTTTTTGATTTTCGCATTTTAGGAATCAAAGGATTTAATAATCCTACAAATAAAAATGAAGGCAAAAAGATGCCTAGAGTAGCAAGTAAGGCACCGCTAAGTCCATTCAATTGCCAGCCAATAAATGTCGCCGTAGATAGAACAGGACCCGGAGTAAATTGACCAAATGCTACTGCGTCCATAAGCTCTTGCCTTGTCAAAAGGTTAGTAGAAATGAGTTCTGCATCTAAAAATGCAAAGAGCACATAACCGCTTCCATATAAAATAGCACCTATTTTTAGAAAGATGAGCAATATTTTAAGCCCTCCGACCTTTAATGATAATCCACTAAATAAAGAAACGGGAAGAATTGAATTCAGCGTATTTCTGTTTTTCTTAACGAAATAAATGAGCAATCCAATAAACCCACATGCAAAGAGCGCCAATACTTCATTTAATCCAAAAAGACACGCACTTACAGTTAAAACACCGAGCAAAGCGAGTTCAGTTGACTTAACCGCCTTTTTGCCGAGTTTGTATGCTGCCATAATTATGATGGCAATAACAGCAGGTTGAATTCCATAAATAAATGGTTTTACATATGGCAATTCACCATATTCAACATAGAGCCAAGCAAATGAACCAGTAATGAGTATAGCCGGAAGAAGAAAACTCATTCCTGCAACAATAAGTCCTTTCCAGCCTGCACGTTCATATCCACAGTGCATGGTCATTTCTGTAGAATTGGGTCCTGGAATAAGGCTTGTTGCCCCAATTAGATCTAAAAAATGACTTTCGGACATCCATTTCCGCTTTTTCACGATTTCATCTTCCATCATGGCAATGTGGGCGGCAGGTCCACCAAATGAAATTGTCCCCAATTTCAGAAAAAGTTTAGCTAAATCTATTAACTTTTTTCTATCAGACATATCAACAACATCCTGATCCGGGGAGGCATGAACTGTTATCTATTGACGCTAAATTCACTTTCTTTTTAGGTGTTGATATACCACATTGATCCTCAGCCAGACAATTTGTAAACTTTGATTTTAGAATAAAGACTCCTGATTCAAATGATAATGCATATTTTCCAATAGTATCACTCTGGTATTCTACTTGAATTTCTGAATTAGGCAATGCTATTTTCTCAGCTGCTTGATTGATGACATCGATGAGTTTATTCGGGGTCAATTTATGTTCAACATCATTGGCGAACCACAGCTGAAAATTAATAAATTGCTCAGCACGAAATTTTCCACCGCAATCAACATACGATTTGCTTGTTGTGCCTACTTCAGTGATATGAAAATGTTGCGGTACTTCGATGCCATTTTCCAGCGAAAATTTTAATTCATCAACACCATCTAGTATTTCTAAAAATTTATTCAGAATCATAATTATAAGATTTAAACCTCTCCAGCAACTGCCTCACTTACATTAATAATATGATCACCCACTTTTTCACATGATGAAAATATATCGTTGTAAAGGATACCAGACTGAAATTTATATTCTCCTTTTTCTGCGTGTTCCAAGTAAGATCTTTTTAGCTGATTTCTAAGCTGATTTATTTCTCTTTCTGCTTTATTCGCATCATCTAATGTGATGTGCCCGTATTCAGATATTAGATTCTTGTTCATTATTTGAAATGCATTGTCCAGGCAATCAAGCATATTGTTAAGGTTTTCTCTCTGTTCTGGAAGGAAGTATATTTTCTTATCGTCTTTTCTTTCTAAAGTTTTAGAAATTTGATAGTAGATGTCTCCAATTCTTTCAAGGTCATTCGTTATACTTAACATACTTCTAATTTGGGAAGAAACTTCTGGAGTAATCTCCTGAGTGGAAACTTGATCCAGATAATTTGCAACTTCAACTTCAACTCGATCTGTAATTTCCTCATATTTCATGATTTTGTTAAACATCTTATTACGAGTCTTTTTGTTTTGGTCATTTATTAATGTGCGAACGAAACCATTCATTCTTGTGGTTACCTCTCCAAATTTTGCCACTTCTTTTTTCGCTTCTAAAATCGCTACTTCAGGAACACTAATGCCTCCAACCCCTGTAATGTAATCTAACTTAAATTCTTCATCAGCTTCTCCTTTAGGTTTAACTGTTCTTTGAACAAAATTAATCATGTATGGTACGAACCCAACCAATATTAGAACATTAGCGCAATTAAATAAGGTGTGGAATAAAGCGATGCCTTCATTTGCCATACCAGGGTCATCCGGATTAAAATTAACACCATGGCTATTTGACACAATCCAACCAATGGCATCCAGAAATAAAGGTATAATTAATAGCATCCAAGCTACCCCAATAATATTAAATAATGAATTAAATCTTGCTGCTCTTTTAGCGTGAACATTTCCAATTGTAGCAGCCAGCTCTGCTGTAATGGTGGTTCCAATGTTTTCTCCTAAAACCATTGCGCAAGCGACTTCAAATGGTATAATTCCTTTCGCTACCATTGTCATTGTGATTGCCATTGCTGCGCTAGAGGACTGGATGACTATTGTAACTAGGGTTCCTAGAGCAACAAACATTAAATTGCTAAAAAATGGAATGTCTTTGTAGTTTACAAAGAATTGAACAAAAGGAGAATCTTTATCTAAATCAGGAACAGCGTCTTTCAAAAATTGCAAGCCAATAAAGAGTAATGCAAACCCTATGATTGCATTAGCTAAATCTTTGGATTTTCTGAAAGTCATAAAAAGTAATGGTGCCCCAATTGCAATAAGAACTAAAGCGTAATCGGAAACACTTACTTTGAACCCTAGTAACAGGACTAACCACGCTGTAATTGTAGTTCCAATATTGGCACCCATCATAACTCCCGCCGCTTGACGAAGACTAATAAGGCCAGCATTTACAATACTTACCGTCATTACAGTAGTTACAGAAGAGGATTGAACAATGGCTGTAGAACTAAAACCAGTGAGAATTCCTTTGAATCGATTAGAGGTAATCGAGCCAAGCATTTTTCGTAATTTTTCACCTGAAGTTCTTTGCATCCCATCACTCATGATTTTCATTCCAAAAATGAACAATCCAAGAGAACCAATCAATATTAGAAGTTTCATTAGTCCCCATCCTCTTTCAGTTTTAGCTTTGATTTTATCAGACCATATTACATCTGCATCTTTATAGTTTTGGTAATCTTCATCAATATCAACCAAACCAACGTGTACGACGTACTTTTCAGCTCCTTGAAGGTATTTAATCTCAAAACTTGTTTCATTAATGTCAATAGGTTTTGTGAATTTCCAATCGCTTCCTTCATACCCCTTTTTATTTCGTTTAGCACCAATTTTTGTGTTGTATTTAAGAACAATATTTTTGTTCACCAATTGATTGTAGGCTTCATAATCCAGGCTCCAAGTAATTTTCAGACCTTCTGGTTCTGCATGTGCTTTAAGATTCTTGAATACTTCCTTATTTATTACAATAGAATCCGATTCATTGGTATTTATAATGTCGAATTTTTCATTTTCTGATGAATCCTGTACTAATACAGTTTCGGAATTAGGATTTAAAGCTACATTGGTTTGGGCCCAATTGACTGTCGTAGAAATCAATAAAATGGAAATAAATAAAAGCTTTTTCATAAATATTTTTTTACAAAATTAATAGGTAATCTATTCTACTAATCATTAAAACGAATTATTAACATGGACTTAACGATTTGTTAACATTGGAAGCTCACATCTTATTGATTAACAGTTGAATAAATATTTGAATTGAGAATATTGAAGCGTCTATTCATATTCAAATAGCCTATATATTAACAATGCGTTAAGAATACTTTAAGAGTCGTTAATACTTTAGAAATTATAATGTCCTTTGTAAAAATATTAATTGATTATGAAAAAGATTTTAATTTTATGTTTTGTGTGCTTATCAGCACTTTCATACGCTCAAGATATTACGAACACACCATTTGGAAAAGGCATCATTAATCTTAAGTCTAAGGATTCATCATGGACTACAAAAGTGGCTTTTCGTTTTCAGACACGATATGATGGAGAATTTGATTTTTCTGAAAGCAACTTTTCTGATCGTGCTTATGTTCGAAGAGCTAGGATCAAAGGCCACGGATATGCCTTTAGCCCTAAAGTCCAGTATAAATTTGAATATGATGTGCACAATGGTCAAGTATTAGACGCTGTGATAAAATGGAACTTTGCAGGAAACTGGAACCTTTGGTTTGGTCAAACAAAATTACCTGGAAATATTGAACGAGTATTTTCGTCTCAAAAATTACAGCTCGTTGATCGTTCGTTGCTCAATAAATACTTTACACTTGACCGGGATGCTGGATTTCAGTTAAGGCATAATTTAAACCTAGGGGAAACATTTTTAGTGCGTTCAAAGTTGGCTGTTTCACAAGGTGAAGGACTCAATAGAAAAACAATGTCTTCAGGAAATGGATATACTGGAAGGATAGAACTTCTTCCTTTTGGAAATTTCACAAAAAAAGGAGATTACTTTGCTTCTGACCTAAAGCGAGAGGAGACACCAAAGTTGATGCTGAGTGTTACCTACGACTATAACGATAATGCTACCCGTCAAGGTGGGCAAATGGGAAATAATATAATTGGCTCTACAAGAGATTTACAGAGCATTCAAGCAGATGCACACTTCAAGTATAAAGGTTTGTCTTTTTTCGGTGAGTATGCCAACAGAATAGCAACAGACGGAGGGCCTGTTAATGATCTAGGTGAGGTTTACCATACAGGTTCTGCTTTAAATCTTCAAACAGGTTACCTATTCAAAAATAATTGGGAATTGGCAGGAAGGTATACCCAAGTAAATTTCGAAGACGCAACTGGACTTGATAACTTCACACAATTTACGGTTGGATTTTCAAAATATGTTGTTGGGCACAACTTGAAAATTCAAGGTGATTTCGGTATCACACAAGAAGCAAACAATGATGACATCCTCTTCATTAGACTTCAAACTGAATTTAATTTTTAATTATAAGTATTACCTAAAAAGCCCCATCCGGGGCTTTTTTTTTGTCCCTATTTTTCTAAATAATAAATTGTAAAAATCTATTGATGATTTTTGGCGTAATACTTGATATATCCTAAGTGAACACACTCTTTTCTTATGATATGAAAAAGCTCTTCAAGCATAGAATCCTCAGATTTTCTTTTACCTGTGTAGCTTCTGTTGCTTTTTATCTGGGTTTACCTCAGGAGCAGCGTGAGAATCTGAAAACATATGTCAAGCATGAGTTTATTGCGTTTTTTAATATTGAAAGCTCCAAATCTAAGCACATTTCAGAAGACCGATTTTTGCCAGATTTGAGTCATGTAGATGAAGAGACAGCGTATTATTTTAATCAAATCCTACGTTATTCTGAACGCAGGCCACATACACAAGGTCCGATTTATAAATGGGATAAGGATATCTACATTCATTTATATGGGAATTACAGTAGCTCAAATAAAAAAGAAGCAATCAAGGTGATTAAAGAACTGAATAGGTTAATCGCTCCTCGTAGAATTCACCTTGTTAAAAATCCCAAAAGGGCCAATTCATTTATTTACTTTGGTTCTATCGAAGAGAACAATAAGAATTCTAGGTCTGGAATGAGACTTGAAGGACAATTTTTTGGTCATTTTCATATTCAAACTCATGAGCAAGAAATTCAACGTGCTTATATTTTCATAAACACACATGATTCAAGTCGTAAAAGGCAAAAGCATGTCATTAGAGAAGAAATAACTCAATCCTTAGGTTTTCTTAATGATACTTACGATTATCCGGAAAGTATATTCTATCAAGGGTATTCAGAGAGCAATTCTTTTTCACCATTAGATAAGGAGCTAATTAAGCTTCTTTATCAGTAGCCTGTTTAGATAACCCAAGACCCTCCAACCGAAATTACATTCTGTAGGCTTAAATAGTCCTGATGACTGTCTTCATTAATGCCTCCAGTTGGACAAAATTTCACATCTGGAAATACCTGTGCGTAGGTTTTTAATGATTTAATTCCACCAAATAAATGGGCTGGAAAAAATTTGAAAGTATCCCAGTTTAGCTGTTTGCCAAGGATAATCTCACTAGGTGTTGCAATTCCAGGAATAAAAGCGATTTTACTTTCTTCGAAATGAGGTGCTAATTTCTCATTTATACCAGGACTTACCATAAACGACACTCCGAGGTCTTTCGCTAGAATGATTTGTTCTTTAGAGACAACGGTGCCAATCCCAATATCAAAATTAGGGATATTCATTTTTTTTGCCAGAGCAACACATTCAAAGGCTAAAGGAGTTCTCAAGGTAATTTCTATGCAGTGAATATCTCTTTTTAGGAGTTTATCAATTGTATTTCCAACATCATTAATGTCGTTGAAATTAACGACAGGAATTACAGTGTGTTTGCTCAATACTTTTCTGATATTATTTTGAGTCATTTTCTTCTGAGATTATAGTAAAACCGTTATTTAGAGGATCAATCGCCACATATAATTGTTTTATTATCGAGTGGTAACTGTTCCTATTACAAAAGTGCAATAAATTTTGATGTCTTTCTTGTAATTGATTCCCTGGAAATAGAGTTTCTTTTATTTTATGGATTTTCATTAAATCATCTTCATGAGATTTTTTTTTATCCTTTAAAATTCTACCCTTGACTTGTGAAACTGATTTTTCAATCTTTTTAAGCTCTGAGCCTATCCATGAATGTAGGTTTTTCTGGTTTATTACAGCTTTCATTAAGCTCTTTTCTATCTGTGCTAGACCCTGCTCAAGCTCATTTTCGTTTAAAGGATTAGAGTCTTGATTCTTTATAAAGTCTTTTATAATTTCTTGGATATCTCCGAACAGGTCTTTTATCTCAATACTTAGAGATTCTATTTTCTTTCGTGAACCTCGATCAAGCCATAAGACATTAGATCGAAATTGAAGCAAGGGGTATGGGATCTCTCTTTTTTCAAAAACACTCTTTAGCTGTGCCCAATAATTCATTTCTGCCATTCCTCCAACGTAGCAAACGTTCGGGAGAATATGTTCCTGATATAAAGGTCTAAGCACGGCATTTGGAGAAAACTCATCTGGATGCTTTTCAAGTTGAATGAGCAGATCTGCTTCTTTATATACTTGTTGGTCAATTTTAAATTGATGTTTAGCTTTTGTTATTCTGGATCTTGCGTTCTTGGTTAAGTGAAACAAATTAATTTCTCTAGAATGAACCTGTATTTTTCTTCCAATTGCTTTTAGATTTTCATTTGTTTTCTGAATCAATTCATTTGAAAAACCTTTGGTGAGCTCTGACTGCATAATTGGACCAAATAATGATTTTAGCTTTTTATTATCACCATCAATAATAATCAATCCTTTTTCAGAAAAAAGTTCATTTAACCAGTTCCTAAAAGCTTCTCCATATGTGTTCCCATTAAAAGAGCTAAAAACTCGATCGAGTTCTTCTCTATCAGATTCATTGAAAAGGCTTAGAAGCTCGTCAAATACATGCTGAAGGCCGTCCAAACGGAATCTACCAACGGCTCCTTTCTGATGATGCTCCCACTTTATTTTTTTATTGAATAGATTCAAGTGATCTATCTCATCACTGTCGTGGTCTTCTGAGGCCATCCAAAATAATGGAATAAAATGGTATTGCGGGTATTTGTTATTGAGTACTTCTGTAAGCTTAATAACGTGAATCACCTTTATAAAAAAGTACATTGGTCCTCCTAAAAGGCAAAGCTGATGGCCAGTTGTTACTGTATAGGTGTTGGATTCTTGTAATCGTTCTATTTCATTGAGCGCTTTTTCGTTATTACGAACACTTCGGTACTGCATTTGAAGTGCTTTAACAAGAGTATCTCGATTTTCGATGCTGTAGCTTTTCTTTTTAAGTATTATTTGTTTTTCAATGTTTTCAACCGAAAATGGCATACCAATAAAATCTTTCAGCTTTTCCTGTGCATAGATGAACTCCAATTCATTTTCGGAAAATTGATTTAGTTCTTTGCGTGATATATGGTTCACTTTTTTCATCGTCTAATTGAATTTAATAGATTTTGAAGGAGAAATTCTTGAGATGACCATACTTGGTATTAACAAGCTGAGCATACATACAATAAACGTAATTAGGTTTATAACTACAATTTTGATTATGCTCAATTCGATGGGAACGGTTGAAAGATAATACACTGTGGCGTCCAGCTTTAAAATTTGAAATTCGGATTGTAAATAGCAAAGAGCTAAACCAATAATATTTCCAATGAGCATTCCTTTTAAAATTAACGATGCTGTTTGATATAAAAATATTTTTCTAATGCTCCAATTGTTAGCGCCGAGTGCTTTTAATATGCCAATAAAGTTTGACCTTACTACAATCATGACTAAGAGAACTGAACCTATATTTATTATTCCAATAACAAGCATTAAAACTATTATAATTAGCACATTAGTGTCTAAAAAAGACAGCCATGAGAATATTTCATTTTCGGAATCGAGTATATTAACAACCTTTAAAAGTTCCGTATGTTCATTGGGTTCTAACTCAATTATGTTTGCGATTTGTTCATGTTTTATTTCAAGTTCATTCCAATTGTCAATTTGAACCTCAAAACCTGAAACATAGTTCAATGAATTTTCCTGTGCTACACCAAAATCATTGAGCTCTTGAACACTTTTTAAAGAAGCAAAAATAATTTCATTGTCAATTTTTTCAATTCCTGTTTCAAATATCCCAATGATTTTAAATCGACGCATTAAGGATCTTTTTTTAACAAAAAATATCGCTATTTCATCCCCAATCTTAAAATTTAAATCATCACATACTTTTTTGGATAATACAACTTCTTGATTGTTCCCATTAAAAGATGGTAGCTTTCCAGTCACAAGCTGAGATTTAAGAAATTCCTTGGGGTATTTGCTATCCACTCCTTTAAGGATAACACCCGTAACATCTTGCTTATAGGGTTCTTTTTTTGTTTCCTCTTTGTTGCCAAGAACAAATTTGTCAGATCTAATTAAAGCAGGTTTGTAAATTACGGGAGATACTGATTTTACACCAGTGATTTCACTTATTTTTTTTAGATTTTTTTGACTGAGATGAATAGGATCTGCTTCATAAATGTTTTTGTTGCCATCTTTCATAATAAACAAGGGGGCACTAAAACCAACAATTTTTTTTCTGATTTCGTTTTGAAACCCTGTAACTACTGCAATAGTAATTAAGTTAACAACAATAGTAAGTGCAATACTTATCATGGATATGCGCATGATAGGTTTAGAAACTTTTATACCTTTCTTGTTGGTTTTAAGAATTTTATCCGCTATGAAATATTCAAAAGACAAATACCTGTTTTTTAAGTATCAAAAATACATAAAGCTTTTTTGCTTGGAGTTTATTTTTTTGTTTTTACTTTTTTCCTGTCATTCCAATGATCAGGTAAAACAAGCAACTTCACCATATATTGAGAAGTGTGAAGGGGATAGTAGTGTTGTTGTTGGAGCCGAAAAACTTGATTTACTTGCTGAATTCATCAAAGACAAAAAGGTCGCTATAGTTGGGAATCAATCTTCAATTTTAAATAATGGTGTACACCTTGTTGATACCTTATTGTCTTTACATTACAACCTGATTAAAGTCTTTTCTCCAGAGCATGGTTTTAGGGGGAGGGCAAGCGCTGGAGAACATATTTCTAATTCTAAAGACCCTGAGACAGGATTGCCCATAGTTTCTTTATACGGTTCACACAAGAAGCCGACAAGTGAGGATTTAAAAGGTTTGGAGCTTCTTATTTTTGACATTCAAGATGTAGGTGTTCGTTTTTATACATACATCTCTACTTTGCATTATGTGATGGAGGCATGTGCGGAAAATAAAGTCCCCTTAATCATTCTTGATCGACCGAATCCAAATGGGGATTATGTTGATGGTCCTGTTTTAGAATTAAAATATAAATCCTTTGTCGGTATGCATGCTGTTCCTATTGTCCATGGAATGACGATTGGAGAATATGGAAAGATGATCAATGGACAGTTCTGGCTCAAAGATTCATTACAGTGTGATTTATCCGTTATTCCCTGTGGTAATTACAATCATCAAATGAAATATACCCTACCTGTACCTCCTTCTCCGAATTTAAAGTCAAATGCTTCCATAAGACTTTATCCCAGCTTGTGTCTTCTAGAGGCAACATCCGTCAGTGTAGGTAGGGGAACGTCTACTCCTTTTGAGTGGTATGGGCATCCTTTGTTTCCTGACACCGGTTTATCCTTTATACCTAAATCGATTGAAGGGGCAACTAATCCAAAGCACAAGAATAAAAAATGTAATGCATTAAAGCCCATCATTAATTTTGAACGAAAGGCCCTAAATCTTGAGTTTTTAATAAAGTCATACTCATTTCTGAAAGGTGATTTGATGACAAAGAATTCTTTTTTCAATAAATTGGCTGGAACTGATACCTTATTCAATCAAATTGAGTCCGGAATGAATGAGGAGGAAATTAGAAAGACTTGGCAGCAAGATTTAAATGAATATGAGAAGATTCGAGCCCAATATCTGATTTATGATTAGTCAATCTCATCTTGGCTTTTTTCAACTTTTTCTTTCATTTCCTGTGAGTAAGCTGCG
>Ga0206683_10002075_pt1 | contig 13591 bp, 9 predicted proteins | sample M280m12015metaG_FD_155483 | JGI IMG/M metagenome (GOLD analysis project Ga0206683, IMG submission 155483) | Ammonia-oxidizing marine archaeal communities from Monterey Bay, California, United States - M2 80m 12015 | ecosystem: Environmental > Aquatic > Marine > Intertidal zone | place: USA...
CGCTGAATCCAAAAACCTGATCACTCAGCACCCTGACAAAGCAGCTCACCTTATCGATCAGTGGCAACAGCAGTTGAAACAAATTAGCGAGATTGCGACTTTAACAACTCCAAAGAAAAAGCCAGAAAAGAAACGCAAGAGAAAACAACAACCGGGCAAAAAACCACCTACGCCATTGCCTGCTAAGTAAATGAAAATCGAGTCAAAAAAGACGAGTCGAAATGCAAACGCATCGAAGGAGGTTTTCAGTTTGCCGGGATCAGCACTTCACCGCGACCGCCATGCAAAAAATCGCCATGAAAGAGATTAAACTCGGTATTCAATTGTGATAAATCTACGTCAAACTCTGGATGCGATTCCCTTAGCCATTTCGTAATCAGCGAAACCGCCGGCATCCCAAAACGACCTCCTTGTCGAAAACTAGGCGGCAACGAATGCGGCAAGCCTCCTCCAAGAACAATTGTCCCCCGTTTCATTTCCGCCCCAACCTGGGCCCCGGATTTGCCGAGCACGACAATCGTACCTGCCCGCATTGACCAACCTAATAAATCTCCGGCATCACCACCCACAACGAGCATGCCACGACGCATTGATTCTCCAGCACCTTTCCCAACACAGCCTCTCACTAATATCGTCCCTCGATTCACCCCAACCTTTGAGCCCGGCAAGACGGATCCGACAGAGTCACCGGCACTCCCTTCAACAGTAATCACCCCACCAGTCATCTCTGTCCCAAGGTGGTCACCAACATTTGCCGTCGATTGGATTTCTCCACCAGACATCTTCACACCGATACGATTTCCCGCATCTCGACGAATCTGGATGGTACCCGACGTCATTCCCATTCCAATACCGTTCACGTTGTTCAGCAGGCCATCAAAAACAACGACGCTTGTCTCGTCGACCCTGCCTGAAACACCAAACAGTTCACCCAGCGGAATTGATTCGTTACCGCACGCAACTGGCAACGATTTGATCTGATCAGTTGTTTTCCCCAAAAGCAATTCGGGAATAATTCCGTTTGCCTCAATAGAGATATTATTTTCGACTTGCTGGGTAAGCGTGAGAGCCATAGGATGCCTTAGACAGATCAGCTAATTTAGTTATCGACTGGACGTGGGCGATTGTAGCCTATTCTAAACTGCGAATTTCACTCCTCCAACATGCCCAAACTTCCTCAACTCGAAACTAGTTTAGGTGCAATTGTCCTCTGCGGAGGCAAAAGTACGCGCCTTGGCATCGATAAAACGCAACTCATTTTTCATGGGCAAACATTTTTAGAACGTGTTGTTTCCCAGGTTGAACAAGTCTGCCATCCCGTAGTTCTCGTCGGGGATGCTGATTTCAGCCAACACCAGCTTCCCCCTAATGTCCAATGGGCGACAGACGAGCACCCTAACTGTGGGCCATTGGAGGGAATCCGTGTCGGCTTAGCGAAACTGGCCTCTCAAGTCGATTTTGCATTTGTTACTAGCTGTGATGTGCCTTTGATTGCCCCGCAACTCATTCGTTTCTTATTTCATAAAATCTCTGATCACGAAGCGGTCGTCCCCGTTTCAGAAGAACGTATTTTTGGAATGACGGCCGTGTACCGCACTGCATTACACGAAATGATCGACCAGAGAATCAAGAACGGACAACTGCGCGTGTCTGAATTAGCCACCGCGTTCCAAGCTCACCAAATATCTGTCGATTCGCTACGTGAGATTGATCCCGAACTCGATTCAATGACAAACATAAATTCAGCAATCGACTACTACAACCTCCTGAAACGGTTTGGGCTGGAACTCTCCCCAGACCTCCAAACTCGTTTGCAAGAAAACAAATAATTCCACAATCGACTTCGTTAAATTTTTGCATCCCGGCAGCTTCGCAGCAAAAAAAAACCGCATTGCTGAAACCAGCAATGCGGCATGTAAAAGATACTCCGAATGAAGATAGCGATGGGAGTCGCTGGGAGAAAGATGTAAGCCAAGCGTGCTAAGCACAAGCCGTTTAAAGACCTAGATCTACCCGAAAAATTGGTCCCTCAGCCGTCAAGTTTCGGAGATATCCTGTATCGTTTCGCTGTCTAAATAACCGGTAAAGGAATACTCAAACAACAGTTTATTAAAAATTCAAAACCAATTCACGCAGTTAAGCGTGCGTTGGTTCGTATTCAATCGTCTCAAGAACTAGAAATAAATCAAGGTAAGTTTTGAAAAGATTAACAACTTGCTCAATTAAAGTAGTGAGAGCGATTTATAGGAAATCCATCGACACGAGTCGATAGAAAACACGTTAAGAAATCAAAATTTAACGACAAATACTTGCGATATAATATTTGTGAATTATTTCCCTGATTCAACCGGCTTGGGACCAGAATTTGCTGAGCACAAGTTATTCTAGTTAGGCTCAGGATCACACTTTACAACTCAAACCACCGGCTGCGGGTACGTAGCATGATTCTGCATAGTCCATCACCATTCGATCCGAGCTAAATCGCCATGCTAAGGTTCGAATTGAATTGATCATCCGCCGAATCCATTCGCGAGGCAAACCATCAATGTCCCGGTGATAAAACATTGGAACGACTTCGTTTTCAAGAACTTCGTAAAGATACTCGCAATCGCGACCGTCGGTAATTTCATCGGAAACATGGGAAGCTCCCTTCCCAATTGCAAAACCGTTCGCGCCGTCGAAAGCCTCCGCCCACCATCCATCGAGAATGGACAAATTCAGCCCGCCATTCAGAACTACTTTTTGGCCGCTCGTTCCCGAAGCCTCCAGAGGCCTTCTCGGATTATTGAGCCACACATCCACTCCCTGAATTAAGTGGCGACAAACGTTGATATCATAGTCCTCGACAAAGGCGACGCGATCCCGAAAACGAGGGTCCTTTCGCAAATTAGCCACAGTTTGAATAAAGTGTTTACCTGGCTCATCCTTAGGGTGGGCCTTGCCGGCAAATACAATTTGCACAGGTCGATTCGAATCATTGAGAATTCGATCGATGCGATCCAAATCATTGAAAATCAGGTTCGCTCGCTTGTATGTTGCAAACCGCCTCGCAAAACCCAGCGTCAAAATATTCTGGTCGAACATCGTTCGTGACAATTCGACTGACGATTCGTCCTCGCCCCGCCGTCGACATTGACTCGCCAACCGGCGACGTACAAACGATATCATTCTTCCTTTGAGAGTATTATGGATCTCCCATAGTTCCCCCGGATCAACATCATGAATGTTCTTCCAAACTTTAGGCTCCCCGACACGGTCCATCCAACGACTTGGGAAATGTTTGTTAAATAGCGTTTTCATCTGAGGAGCTAACCATGACTGAGAATGAACACCATTGGTAATGTGTCCGATTGGGCAATCCTCTTCAGCTCGCCAAGGCCAAAGGTGGGCCCACATTCGCCGGGAAACACAACCGTGCAACTGACTCACTGCATTTGCGGTACGCGACAATTTCAGTCCAATAACGGTCATGCAAAATAACTCTTCGCTATCTTGCGGATCGATCCGACCAAGGCTTAACAATTGCTCATAAGAAATCCCAAGCTGATCCCGCAACGGCCCTAAATGTTCTTCGACCATGTCGGACTGAAAGCGATCGTGCCCAGCGGGAACCGGAGTGTGCGTTGTGAAAACCGTTTGAGACGCAACTTCCCGAAGTGCATTCTCAAAGGTAAGCCCGTCATCCTCCATCCGCTGACGAATCACCTCCAAAGGCCCGAACGCGCTGTGACCTTCATTTAAATGGTAGACACCAGGGTCGACACCAACGGCTCGCAGGGCTTTGACTCCGCCAACCCCCAATACGAGCTCCTGACGAATCCTCGTCCGTTCATCTCCGCCGTAAAGACGACTGGTAAGTTGGCGATCGTCAGGATGATTAGCTTCGATATTGCTGTCGAGTAGAAAAAGCCGAACACGACCAACTTGAATCTCCCAAACCTTCGCCCAAATAGCGCCAGCTCGATTGTCAATTTTTACGACAACCGGTTCGCCAGTTGGGTCGCAAGCCTCTTGAATTGGCAGCGTATCAACTTTGGTGTCAATGTACTCTTCGCTTTGTCGACCGTCGTTATCGAGATGTTGGCGAAAATAGCCTTGTGCATAGAACAAACCGACAGCAACCAACGGTAGGCCCAAACTACTGGCACTCTTAATGTGGTCACCCGACAATACCCCCAACCCTCCCGAATAAATTGGAAGTGATTCATGGATTCCAAACTCAGCCGAAAAATAAGCAACCGGCTTGGCTCCTAATACTCCAGCGTTGGTTGCAGCCCACGTTTGCCTCGACCCCATGTACTCTTTCAGCAGGCGATAGGACTGATTGATTCGCGTGAACAACACCATCTCGTTGGCACGCTCATACAGTCGAGCCGGTGTGAACTCGTTGAGTAACGCAACTGGGTTATGATCCAATTGACGCCAGCGAACTGGATCAAGATCACGAAAAACATGCTGAATTTCGGGCACCCATGACCACCAGAGGTTGCTGGCCAGTGCGGTGCACTTTTCGTATAGCTCCTCAACGGTCAAACTCTCATTGCTCAATGCTGATTGTGGTGTGGGGCGAGTTTCAGGCTCAGACGTACTCATATCGTAATTTTTCACAAGGTTTAGAAGAATCAAAAGACCAACCGACTGGTCTCTTTTTCGGCGAAATAGCAACGCCTTTGTTAAAATTAGAACCGCAATCGGAAAATCCCACCAGTCACACTCAGTAACGGCAACATGCGTTTCTCAATCGCCCGTCAAAGGAACCAGAACCAACCTTGACCTTTGCACCACCAAACCAACAGCCTCACCGGCACATTAAGGTTGGCCGCTTAGCCACCAGTCCATCCGCTTTCGTCCTTGATTTTCTCGCAAAAAGCCTGTCGGAATTATTGAGAAACGGCCATAATCTAGAAAGCCAGTTTGAATGCGAACTTTTCCCAACCTGCACCCTCGGCTTCAGGCCATCAATGTCGTGGAACCTCTAGCATGGACGCCTCAAAATGAACCTTGAACCACTTGATCGCGACGCCATTCACAGCGGGAATATTTCTCAACTTTGTGAGCAACTGGCAACCCTCTCCGCCTCCTCCCTGAACGACTCAGAGTGGCCCTCCGAACGGCTCGACCTTCTCGAGCAAGCTGACGTCTATCGTTGGTTTATCCCGCATCATCTCGGAGGACTTGAGTGGGAGGCAACTCAAATCGCTTCCGCCTACGTCGAACTGGCATCTGCCTGCCTGACAACCACGTTTATTTTAACACAACGGGTTGCTGCTCTTCGGCGAATCTGCGCCTCCGACAACATCCCGTTGAGAGACAAACTACTTTCTGGGATCCTTGCTGGAAACAAACAAGCCACCGTTGGCATTTCTCACCTCACCACAAGCCGTCGGCATCTGGGGCAGCCGGCCTGTCGCGCAATCGCAAAAGACGGCGGTTACGTTGTGACCGGCCAAAGCCCATGGGTCACTGGAGCCTGTGGAGCAACTCACCTTGTAGTGGGCGCCGAAATGCCTAACGGGCAACAAATACTCTTCATTGTCGCTTCGGATACCGCGGGAATCACGATTCCAAAAGGATTTAATCTGATCGCGCTTACAGCAAGCCAAACTGGGCCGGTAAAATTTGAAAATGTTCTTATCGACTCCTCGTCGCTTCTCACTGAGCCAGCCGAACAAGTGCTTACCGTCTCAGGGCTAACTTCAACCGGAAGCACCCAAACCTCAGCCCTTGCCCTCGGCTTGGCGACCGCAGCAGTGAATTTCATCGAACAAGAATCACTCCATCGGCCCGATTTACTGGAAAGCGTCGAGGCCCTGAAAGCACAACAACTCGCCTTAAAAGCCCGGCTGCTAGAGCTCGCTTCCGGAGTTGCAACGGGCACCAACGAAGAACTTCGAACCGACATGAATAGCTTTGTCTTACGAACCACGCAAGCGTCGATGGCTGCCGCCAAAGGAGCAGGATTCGTTGAAGGACACCCCGCCGGACGATGGTGCTGTGAAGCACTATTTTTCCTCGTCTGGAGCTGCCCTCAAGCTGTCATCCAAGCCAACCTGTGCGAACTTGCAGGAATTGAATAAACAGAACGACTCTCAATACGGTATAGTCAACACGGTAAGCTGATCGCATTCCCCCCCCCAAACATATTTTGATGACCGAAAAAACACTCGTTACCTGGCACGAACAATCCGTCAAGCGACCAAGAGGCTGTGTCGTTTGGTTTACAGGGCTCAGCGGCAGCGGTAAAAGCACAGTCGCGAACTGCGTCGACTCGATGCTCTACGAATCCAATCATCGCAGCTTTGTTCTTGACGGCGACAACATTCGACACGGGCTTAACGCCAGCTTCGAACTACTTGAACCCAATCATGGGCTCGAGTTCGCAAAGAGATTTGGCCTTGGGTTCGGGCCTCAAGATCGCGAAGAAAACATTCGCCGGATCGGATGCGTCGCCGATATTTTTTGTTCTTCCGGTACGATCACTTTAACTGCCTTCGTAAGCCCCTATCGAAGTGATCGTGACCGCGTTCGCGCAATGGTTATCGCCAACGGCAATGACGCAGACTTCATTGAAGTATTTGTCGACACACCATTAGAAATCTGTGAACAACGCGATCCCAAAGGTCTGTACGCAAAGGCAAGGGCAGGGGAGCTAAAAGGATTTACCGGTATCGACGCACCATACGAACCTCCTTCCAACCCAGAGGTTCATCTCGATGGCAGTGCTCCGGTAGAACAACTTGCCAAGCAAGTCATTAAATATCTGGAATCAAAAAACAAGCTGCGAAAATAAGCTACTTAAAATTTAATTGCATAAAAAAAGGCTGGACAGTATTACTGCCCAGCCAATTTCGTTTTCAGTCAGATTCCTGCAGATTGCAGGTCGATCGATTAATATCCGATCGTAGGTGGATTCGCCATTAGGAAATCCCGTGGACCCCGCGTCGTGTAGTACGGATAAACGTACTGGGGAGCCATTCCAGTCATCCCCGGACCTGGTGCCGTGTGAGGCATTTGGCCAGCGTAAGGTCGACCGTTCCGAAGATTGCTTAGACACCCAGAGCACTGACCGCAAGTACCGTTACCGCAGCCCATGTGAGAACGCAAGCCAAGTCCGTTTCCGTTTCCAATGCCAGCTCCGTGGCCGATACCAGATCCGTTTCCTAAGCCCATTCCGTTGCCTAAGCCCATGCCGTTAGCTAGGCCCATGCCGTTGCCAAAGCCCATTTTTGCTCGGCATGTCATGCAACGCTTGCCATCTCTACCACAGCCGAAACGACCGCAGCAATCTGCTCCAGCAGCGTCGACAATTGGCACCTGTTGATTTAAGGCAGTTTGCATAACCCCGCCTTGCATCATTCCAGCAAGACGACCGCCAGGTACTGAGATACCGTTCATTCGTCCGAACAGTCCGTTAGAACATCCATCGTCGCATCCATCGCCCTCTGCTTCGCAGTCTTCGGCACAAGAATTGTCTTTGCATGCAGTGACGCGATCTAGAATACCGATGCGAGCTCTACGACACTTGTCGTCACAGGCACCAGATTTGCAACCACAATCAGCAATCGCCGGTGCAGGCTTTGCCGCTTCTTCAGTTGCCTCACAACCACAAGCGTCCGACTCGCATCCACACTTTGATTTCATTAGATCCAGGCTACCGAGCTTGTTCATCAAGTTCTTGCCTACGCGAGGAATTGCGATTCCGTTTCTTTCGCACGAATCGTCCTCACAAGCTTCTTCTTCACAAGCTGGTTCTTCACAAGCTGGTTCTTCGCATGCTGCTTCTTCACATGCATCCGTCTTGCAGGGGAACATGTTACGCAACAAACCAACTTTTCTTTGCTTTGCACACGGATCGCAATCCGCAGCGGTTTCTTCAGCAACAGGCTCTTGAGCGGTTTCACAAGCGTTGCAGGCAACGTTACCGTTGCATCCGCAAGCCTTGATTCGGGCCTGATGAGTAAATGAATTGCAGGGGCCACTTACCGTGAATGTACATCCGGTAAGAGAGACGACCGCAGCACAAATCGCGGTGGCTATTAGCAGGGATCGCATGGGTTCAAATCCTTCTGAAAACTGGGTCCGTTCCTCGGGGGGAACAATCTTTATGAGCACGTAATCGGGAAATCCGTGCCTTCACAGGCTCAATTACGACTTCTTGAAACCTGAAAAATTCCGACCTACCATCCGTGGTATTAATCGGTTGTAGGTGTAATCGTCACTACAAAGCGGAAAATTGAGTAATTCAGTAAACTTAGCGACTCTGTTGTTTCTGTTTTTATTGACACCACGCACAATAGATAAGATACGAAGACCTTGATTGCGAATCGCTGTCACGCTAGCGTATTAGCAAAGCACTCGACTGATTTTACATATTCTAAACGGCTCGAGATTGCCGCTCACAGAGAACCAAAATGCCGAACCAAGAAATCGACTCACATTCTTCGAGACAACGTCATCCAAGACGACAAAGATTTTCGATCATGTCGGTCTTAGTCATCACTACTGTCTTCGCCGCGGCAGCGACCAGTCTTGGCAATTTGTACAATGCCGCCAATGGAAACCCAGAGAAGATCGGTTCTTTCGTCATCGTAACCGCGATGCTGCCAATGGTAATGCTGGTCGCCGCAAGCACTTTTTTTCGCGTCCTCAAACGATTCCTCCGCCCAAGCGATTCCTCCATCAACTGACGCCATTAACTGCGTCACTGTGCATCCTGAAAACCAGCACTCGGGAGAACAGTTCACGCGGTTGCCAACCGGCGCCTATATAAACACACTGAAATATCAACAACCGCTTCTGTTGAACTGTGCCACGTTAATTACCAAGAGCGAATAGCATCAATTCTCGTTCAAATTTCCAATGCTCGTTTATTGCACCCCGCTTCCGCTCGAAAGTTTGACAATGTTTATCGAGTAAGTAGATTGGGGGCAGTGCAGTTCCTTGAGGCAAGACGATGTTTCGAACGCTGATCTTCGCGTTATTAATTGGCTATCCCAGTTTAGCGGGCTGTTTTGGCCAAACGCTAACGACCGTGATGAATAACGGCGACTCTTCCAATCGAGTTGACATGATATTCGTGGGTGACGGCTATCAAGCCAGTGAAATCGCCTCGACCTACCGCGACCATGTCGATGACACTTTGGGCGCCTTCTTTAGCCCTGGCATTACTCCTTTTCCCCGCTACCAGAATTTTTTCAACGCCCATCGAGTCAACGTCATCAGCAATGAATCAGGGGCTGACGATCCATTAAACAATATTTTTGTCGACACCGCACTCGACGCCACCTACAACACGAACGGAATCGATCGCCTCCTTTACTTCAACACCGCCAAAGCCAACACTGCGGTGAATACCGCACTAAGCGGATCCGGCATCGATATCGACATGCGATTAGGAAGTGTCAATTCGGAAAAGTACGGTGGAGGCGGTGGACAATGGGCCGTTTGGGCGGCAGGCAATACGGCAGCACTCGACATCGCTATCCATGAGGTCGGCCATTCCTTTGCCAACCTTGCCGACGAATACTATACCAGCGGACAAAGCTGGGGCGGCGGTGAACCTAATCAGGTAAATGTGACGTCCGACCCATCGCTTGGTAAATGGGATCGATGGCTCGGCTATGACGACCCCAATTCCGACATCGGTGTAATCGATTATTACGAGGGAGCTCGCTATCACGAATTTGGACTTTATCGCCCAAGTGACAACTCAATGATGCGATCGCTCAATCGTCCTTTTGACGCAATCAGCCGCGAACGTTTTATCGAAGAAATTTATTTAGAGGTCGACCCACTCGATTCATGGCTCGATGACAGTAGTACTTACTCAGCAGACGACACTCTTTGGGTCAACTCAGTCGACGCATCGGTAATAAATGTCGAGTGGTATGTCGACGGTATTTCCCTCGGCCTCCTTGGAGAATCTGTTTCGATCGACTCACTGTCGCTTGCTGCCGGCACCTACTCGATTCAAGCCACAGCCTATGATTCAATTCTCGACCACTCATTCAGCGGCAATTCGCTCGACTGGTGGCGACTCGATGACACCAGTTTATTACAACAATCCGTCAGCTGGAGTGTTATCGTCTCAGTACCGGAACCTGGCTCTACCTCAATCCTTGGTTTGACTGGACTGGCAATGCTCTTCAAAAGAAGACGAAAACAGCGAAGCTCGGCCAAAAGCTAAAGTTAAGCCAGTATGTGAGTTCGCCCGAAACAACTCAGTCACACCCCCGTTCTACCGATCGGCAAGCCGCAATCGACACGCCACCATACTGAACGGCTTGGCTTACGGCATCGCCCTGCCAGCCATTTTCGGCATTCGCAAATCTCGCTGACCTCTCGCACCGGCGAAATCTAAAATACGCATCATTTCCTCTTTGTTGGGAAGCTCACTCTGTTCGAGCTGATTAATCATTTTTCGAACTTGCTCTTCGTAGTACAACTGCGATCGAATTAGCTGCTCAAGATCAGAATCATGCATGGAGGCCAGTCCCTGACAGCCTTCGCGATAGACAATTCGGGACGATAAAATAGCGGCCACCAAGTGCCGTCGATAGTTTGGAGGGATCCGCTCTATCATTGAATCTCCCAAAAACGACACTAACGAGTGCGGCAGATAGGCCAGCACGAACTCGTTCGAGATAGCATGCTCTTCTGGCAACCATCCCTCAAATCCATCGTTAATTATGTCGGCAAGTCGAATCATCTGCCGACTAATCATGACACTAATGCGAGGCAAATCGACCTCTGGCTGCCGCAACCGCTCATTGAACAACCCCAAAGCCTCCGTTCCCGCCAACTGCCTCAACAATTGAAGCACCTCTTCCACATAAACGGATTTAATGGACAGAAACTCTTTCTCACTCAACAACATGGCTGCAATGATCTCAAGGCTGCTGCAGATCACTCCACATTTGTTTGCCGATGAGTCTTTTACAATCGCTACTCCCGACTGCCCTAAATAGTCTCGGGCTTCATCGGTAATAAACAGGTTTGCGCCCTCGACAATAATTGCAGAACTCGGCTTGCCAGTGGAGTTTAAAAAATCACGCCAGTTGGTTGCATTCATTGTTGATGGTCGACCACCGGCAGGCAAAAACACATCGGCGTTTACTTCGTTGTGCATGTTATTGCGACGGGCAATTTCAGATTCCCCCTCCAAACCAGAAACATAGCCATTCGCTGAAAGCAGTTCTTGAGGAAAACGGTGAATCCCCAACCCTTGTTCTACCAAGGTCAGCAGCGCCTCGTGATTTAGCCCTTGGGGATCAACCGCCGACCCCGTTCCATCAGATATCCCAACAATCGCGACCTTATCGGCATAGTCCCGAATTAAAATTCGAATCGCATTCCCACCGACGTCTCCGTCGGGTCCACCCGTCAACTTAATCGTGAATGCATCGCGGTCAGGATCGACTCCGCTTTCGATAAGCGCGTGCCGGAGGAATACGAGCACGCCTTCGCTTGTAACCCCATATTTCTTGTGATTGATTCCCGAAAGCGGTTTACTACTCATAATCGTGGATGGAAACGCGTATCGTCGCTCACGACTTCGCTCAACCACCCATTCAATTAAAGCGTCTGAGACGTTTTCGTCTGGACCGAGATAAAGATATTCATCCTCAACTGCAGGTTGATCAACCGCGTTCGTCAATTTCAGTTCCGTCACCAAATCAAGCAGCCCGTCAACAAAATCCCGTCCGGCTTTTTGATGATCAACCCCGGGCTTAACCACCACAACAGCTTTAGCGCCACCTTCGGCAATATCTTTATTCTTAAGTTGCTGAGCCGACGCCAACCGCCAAGCCTCGTCAAAAACGCGCAGTGAGTTATAAAGATAATGCTCCTGATTTCGCGTCGGCACCAAACGCATCCCCCCCCGAGCGACATCCCGAAAACGAACATGCACTCCATCGAAACCGGAACCGAAAACATAAAAAACCGCAAAGGGAGTCTCGCCACGGTCCAGATTTTCAAACACCGAACCCGGCATCCGAAATGCTAACGCACGACGCCGCTTCACCGAAAAATTACAACGTTGAATTTCCGAGACCAGCTCGACAAACGCCCCGACGATGGCTCGATCGGTACTGCCATTTATCGACTCGAGCGTTTCAACGATCGAATCGACCGATGAAGTTAACCCGCCAGAGCTACCGCGCTGCGGGCAAAAACGATTCATAAAACAATCAAGTGACGCCGAAATAAGACCTTTCTGTTGTAAAAGGGCTCGTGTGATCCGCTCATGTGGAAGCTCGAGATCAGACTTAAAATTCAGCTTATGCTGAGTTAATTTTGCCAAACCACAAAAAACCTCAGCCTGCTCAAGACCACCGAATTCTTCAAAGATCGAAACGCCAGAATTTGAATCCGGCTCGATCACTTCCCTATCAATACGCAAGAACATTTCCATTTCACGGCAAACCCAATCGCTACAATCATTGGGGGGAGCCTGACGTCCCTCTCTCGACAAGAACGTCCGACCCGCCTCTTGAAATACCACATGAAACGTCAACAACGCAACTTCGACGGTGTCACCAACTACGATGTTCTCACATAAAGCGCGGCGAATATCATATCCACAATTACCAAGGTAGCTGGCGGCTCGTTGAACAATTTCTCGTGTCGTTGAACTGGCGGCCGAAATTGTAATTTTGGCCATCTGCTTTCCGCCGGGCACACTTGCACTTCTCAACCGGTAGAGCACTTTAATGTCATTGATGTGCTCGGTTTCCCGAAGAGCAATATATTGAGAGGCAATCTCTTCGGCTGAGCTCAGGATTTCATGATCGCAGTGAAACCGTTCGATGAACTGGCAAACCTCCAATCGCGTTGCCCCCGTCAACTCCATGACTTCGGCTACGATTTCATCGCGGTCATTCCCGTCGTTGTCAGCCTCCTCGATTGACCGAGAATCTTCAATTTTATAATCGAACACATCAACAATGAAATCTTCGTTCGCACTGGTGAAGATCTTTGCACCAACCAGCGGAAATTCATCGGGCAACTCATGCATCATCCTCGCCAACTGCCCGGGATAATTTTGCGTTGAAATGATCGTGACGCGACTTCCATCTTGTTGCCGCAACATAATCTCTTGATCAACATCGCAAACCTTTAGCGCCACCAACGCTTTAAAATGTTCGAGCCTCTCTGTCTCTCGCAATTGCTCAAAATATTCTTGCGGCAACGATTTCAACACATCGGTGATGCGACCATCGATCTGGTCGACAATTTGCTGCCGAAGCAGTTGGATCTCTGAAAACTCTATACTCGAATTCGAAAGTGGTTGATGATCCACGACCGGTCCCGTTGGCTGGAGTGCAGTTCCGTTCACCGTCTACCGAGAAGCGGACTAACCACCCCTCCGGTGCGTTCAAACCAAGACTACCCAGATTTCAGGTTTTTGCAATTACGATCCAAAATACAGTTATTTCATGACCAAATGATGAACATTTCGCGCCTAACAATACTCACTTCGACTCGCCTTCGCCTGCGGCCTCAGATACGGATTTGGAAATCAATTCGGAATTCAATTCAGAAAAACGATCGAGTCGGCGATGCAACAGCACCACCCTGAAAAGTGCGA
>Ga0206683_10002082_pt1 | contig 13569 bp, 10 predicted proteins | sample M280m12015metaG_FD_155483 | JGI IMG/M metagenome (GOLD analysis project Ga0206683, IMG submission 155483) | Ammonia-oxidizing marine archaeal communities from Monterey Bay, California, United States - M2 80m 12015 | ecosystem: Environmental > Aquatic > Marine > Intertidal zone | place: USA...
TATGAAGCTCTATCGTCATGTGGATCGGGTGCTGACCGAGCTTCAATACCTGGGCAAAGGCGAGCAGGGGCCACTGTCCGCCGCCGAGCTTTCACCTTTTGATCAACTGCATTATCACGGCACTGAGTCAGTGGATGACGCGGTTCGCGTAACTGGCATCACTGCGGGCAGTTCGGTCCTTGAGATCGGATCTGGGCTCGGCGGCCCTGCGCGGCATATTGCCGCCACAGCAGGCGCCAAGGTTACCGCACTGGAATTGCAGGATGATCAAAACGAGCTGGCATCACACCTTAGCGCCCGTTGCGGCTTGGCAGAAAAAGTGACTCATGTGTGCGGTGACTTTCTAACCCACGAGTGGTCCACCCAACATTTCGATGTGATTGTCAGTTGGCTTGCGCTTTATCACATTCCCAAGCGTAATGTGCTGCTGGAACGCTGCTACGGCTTATTGCATAAAGGCGGTTACTTTTTTGCCGAGGATCTTTATGCTCGCAAGGAGTTCACTGACTGGGAAAGATCTGAACTTGCTACAGAGTTGTTCGCCAACTGCTTGCCAGATTATGACACCTATCTTCAGGATCTTAAGACAGCGGGATTTGAATTGGTGAGCACTGAAGAGATGTCAGATGATTGGACTGCGTTTACCCGTGAACGCCTGGCAGCTTACCGTGCCCACAAGGCCCGACACATAGATGTACATGGCGAGGCCGTGTTTACCGCCATGGAACACTTCTACGATGTAGTGGTGCGCCACTTTACTGGAGGTAATCTCGGCGGTATCCGCATTGTCGCCCGCAAAGCCTGATAGCATTGTTCAATTCCGTTTTGCTGGCAGTAGTCAATAATGTCTGGTAATGCAAAATACTGATTCTGATGAGTAACTGAACTGATTATGCGCGCCGATCAAAAACAGGCCTAATCGTTATGCAACCAAACGAGATCAATCCACTGGTCACACATTATGAGCAGGGCAGGATTCTTGACAGGATCAAAGAGGGTCTCAGCGCGCTTGGAAAAACCCCAGCGACAGTTACTGTGGAAGATCTTAGCCCGGTGGATGAGTTTCATATTGGCGGCCGTCAGGCAACTGGAGATTTTCTGGATCAGTTGCGGCTTAGGACAGATGATCACGTTCTGGATATCGGTTGTGGCATCGGGGGTGCTGCGCGCTTTGCGGCGACGCGTTATGGCAGCACGGTCACCGGTGTAGATCTGACTGGCGAGTATATTGAGACCGGAAATACATTGTGTTCGTGGGTTGGGCTTTCAAACCAGGTCACACTTTTACATGAAAGCGCAGTGGATATGCCTTTTGAAGATGGCAGCTTCGAGGCAGCTTATATGTTGCATGTGGGTATGAATATTAAGCATAAGACAGCACTGGCCAAGGAAATTAACCGTGTGCTTAAACCCGGAGGATATCTGGGGATTTTTGATGTCATGCAAGTGGGCGAAGGGGACCTGGGTTTTCCATTGCCGTGGTCTTCGCTGCCTGAAACGAGCGCCGTCGGCACGCCTGACGAATACAAGAAAGCCCTGGCAATCGCAGGCTTTAAATTGATTGCAGAGCGTAACCGCCGAGATTTCGCAATGGCGTTTTTCGCCGATTTACGGGCTCGTATGGCGGGCTCCAAAGGAGCGCCACCACTGGGATTGCACATTCTGATGGGGGAGAAAACATCTGAGAAAATCAGCAATGTGGTAGCGCAACTGTCAAAGAACTGTATTGCGCCCATTGAACTCATCGCTAAAAAACCACTCTGACTTTTAACCAGACGGTCGCAGGCTCGAATCCTGCATGGTCCACCATAAATCAGCCATGATCAATCCCCGCACCCAATTGACTGCCGATCAATTACAAAATCCTGACGTGTCAGCAGCCCAGGTTGATAATGCCTTTTTTGCGCCCATTGAGCCTGCCAGCGCGGCCCGGCATGGCTTAGCCGTATCGATTTCGATACCTCAGACGCAAATGCAATCTAACCAGCCGGGCATTAAGGTCAATGGTAAAGCCATTGATGTTTTTCCAGCGGCCATTTTGCGCCTTAGCAGCAGTGAAGGTGATCTGGTGCCGCTTGACCGCGGCCTGTTAAGAGATCCCGATGGGGATAGTTATTGGGATCTCACGTTATCACCGGGAAAAGTCTTCTCGGAAGCATCAGACGGACATTGGTCTCGCGCTGTATTGCCATTTCAATTTAGCAATATCTTTGAAAATGATACTCATCACGGTATTGCCACATTTTTATTTAACGAAACAGATATCTCGTCAATCTTCTTCCAGATCGTCGCCGAGACTAAGGCCTTTTTAGTGCCGGACAATCTTCTGGCATGGGGCTGGTTAAAGGGATGTGTGGAGAGGCTGGGTCCTAATGAGTGCGATGTAGCACGCAAAGCGTACCGGGAAGAAAAACGCGATCGCTTGCCGATGAAATCACTGAACATCTGGTACTCAAAAGCCACTGAAGATCTGATCCGAGATATAGAGCAAGGTTTCGGCGGGGAGACGAGCATTGTCAATGGCCTGGTTAAGGACGAGGTGATCTACGCGACGCCTTGCTGGACGGCAAGCGGTGATTACCCTTATCCACGGTCGATGAGGTTTGGCATCTGGTCTGCGACCAAGACGGCTTTTTGTACCATTGCATACCTGCGTCTTGCACAAGTGATGAAAGAAGATCCACGAGGTTACGAAGTTGCCACCTTGTTGCCTGAGGCGAGCGGTAATGAGAAGTGGGCGGGTATCACGATTGGCCATTGCATGGACATGGCTACGGGCATTGGCACCGGCGCCCAAAACGGTACAGAGCCAAATGTGTTTGGAGATTACCTGATTGAACCGTGGCAATCACGAGAGTCAGAAGAAGGACTCAACACCTATAACCACTATCACAATTGGTTCCTCGCGCCGAGCCAGCACGAGAAAAATATTGCAGCATTCGCCTGCCCGAGTTATCCGTGGCCTGCCGGAACTGTTGCCCGCTATCGTGACCAGGATCTGTATATCGCGGGCGCTGCCCTGGACGCTCTGCTGAAATTACACCGTGGCCCTGATTCACGCTTGTGGGATATGGTTCGTGACGAGGTCTATGAACCAGCCGGCATTCACCATGCGGTTAAGTTTCACACGATTGAGTCCGACCCTGCGAGCGAAGCGCCGCTGACCGATGCAGGACTGCTGTTGACCATGGATGACGTGGCCGCCCTTGGAAAGTTGATTCTTGACGGCGGGAAAATCCAGGATCAGCAGATTCTTGACCCACAGTTGTTGGGGGGCATTTTTTCGTTCGAGACAAATAAAGGTCTTCCCACAGGAACCTATACCGAACATGGGCAAGTGCATTATTACGGCGCCACCTGGCACTTGCCTTATGAGTCGCGCAGCGGGCAAAAAATGTGGATACCCACTATGAAGGGCTATGGTGGGCAATATATTCAAATCCTGCCTAACCGGACGATTAGTTTTCGCTTTGGGTTCGATTCCTACGACACAGATGAGCGTTATGACGCACTTAAGCTGGTAAGGCTGGCCGATGCGGTTGATCCGTTTTAGGCCAGGCGTAGGGGCTTTGTGACGGTATAGATCGTAGCCCTTGCACTGTCGTTGTGGGTTACCACGGCTATGCGGTCCGGCTCAAGTGGCCGCAGTTGGAAGAGCTGCCTAAAGCCCAAAGGTGAAGCGGCCGGCTACATCTGTTTGTTTGCAACTGGCGATAAGATAGAGATCAACTACTTCAGATGCAAAAGGTAACGCTCGCCATAGACTTGCTATGTTCCTCTAGGATGGAGGCACCGAACTATTGTTGTAAACTAAGATCGCAATTCATATAAACATCTAAAACATTTGGAGAAAAAGATATGGCAGTTTCAGTGCAAGTACTTTACCCGGTAGGTGAAGGCACTACTTTTGATTACGATTATTATCTTGGCGAGCATATGGCTATCGTTGGCGACGTTATAGGCGAGCATATTGAAAGCACTTTAGTCACCAAGGGGCTTGCGGGTGGGCCAGGAGCCCCAGCGGGCTACCATGCTATCGCAACAATTGTATTCGCAAACCAGTCGGCAATGGACGCTGCTTTGGCGAGCGTGGGCCCGGCCCTTGAAGATATCCCAAACTTTACAAACACGCAGCCGCAAATGTTAATCGGTGAAGTAGTCGGTTAGCCTGGGTGATGTTTACGGGTGCAAACCTTGCCATCAGGTTGAAGTCATATGAGGCGAGCCTTGTGCCATGATTGAATTCGACAGCCCGACCGCAGCAAGCTACGCTCAGGACTGAGCCTTTGCTGTCAGACTTCTGACGCTCTACAGAACCCCGCTTTAGCGGGGTTTTTTTGTTGCAGCATCCTTGTTCAGGATGTCCCGCCTCTTTGGCTCTGGGTCGCAAGTAGAACAGCAATAGTGCTGGGGTTTGCTTTGCAATACCGCGGTGATCACACCTCCTAAATTCTTTTGCTCACAATGAGATCACGGCCCATAGGATCGCTCCAGGCCAACGGTAATTGCTTTGTGGCAATGCTGCTCTGGGCCACTGGTATTGTCGCCTTAGAGTATCTGCTGGATGATTGGGGTGTCTTGTCATTGTCCTCGCTGCGTTTAGTGGTCAGCGTTGTCTTTTTAGTGCTGTGGTGGGGTTGCACCGAAGGGTGGGATAAAGTTTTTGGAGCACCTTGGCGAAAAGGTCTGGTTATTGGCGGTTTAGGATGGGGAGTTGGTTCGATTTTCCTCTTGATGGGCCAGAAGTTATCTGACCCGGTGACTGTCACAATCGTTGTGGCAATGATGCCGATTGCAGGCGCGGCTACAGAGATCGTATTTGACAATCGCCGGTTATCATGGCGCCTTGCGGCCGGACTTATCCTGGCAGTTCTCGGGGGTTATCTTGCGACGGCGGCGCAACTGACACAAGGGCATTTTGGCTTTGGGGTGGTGTTTTGTCTCGGTGCGATATTTCTGTTTGCCTGGGTCACTCGTGCGACGACCCGGCAGTTCGAAACGCTTAGTCGTACCGGACAGGCAACAGTGACGCTTTGTGGGGGAATGCTGGTAACCCTGGTGTGTTACGGGATCTCCATTGTGGCGGGCTTTGGAGAAATCCATATAGGCACAGTCGATACAGCAGACTGGTTGCCCCTGCTTATCTTTTTATTGCCTTCATCGGGCATCGCGCAGCTTTTCTGGATTAATGGGGCGGGGAAACTGGGCATTTTGCTCGCTTCCTTTCATATGAATGCGGTACCGTTTTACGTGATGGTCTTTCTTGTTTTATTATCCCTTGACCAGTGGCACTGGCTGCAGGCGGGCGCAGTAGCGTTGGTGGCCTTGGGCGTGCTGGTTTCCCAGATGAGTCCGGGTGCATTTACCCGGGGGTGGAAAAAATTGCAGCTCCACCTTGATTAGGCCGGTGGGCAATTCCCAGTTGTTCATCATCAGCCAGAGCCAGTCCGTGGGTTCGGCAAAATTCCAGAGCATCACCAATGTTGGCCAGCGCATGTTCCGGATGGTGCGCATCTGAATTACAGATTACGGTTATCTGGTAGTTTGAGGCGATTTCCCAGAATTTTTCCCACGGGTAGCCCGGGATACCTTTGGCTTGATAGGCCGCCTGTTTTCGAAAACCACCTCCGTTGACTTCGAGCGGCTTGTTGCATGCCTCAGCCGCTGCGAGTATGTCGTGGGTACAGGCGGTCAGATCTTCAGTCCAGCTTTTGTTGGATAGGCCAAAGACATCTGGGTGAGCGATAAATGAATAAAGATCGGACTCCATCATTTCACACAGATGAGCACTGTAGGCCCGCAGTTTGGCTGCATTACTCATGCCAGAATATGAATCTTCCCATTTACCATTTATTGGTGTGTAGTGCCCGGCACCGATCAGGTAGTCGAACTGGCGCTCACCCAGGATTTCATCCTGATAGAAACTGCGAGCGTCCTCAAAGTCCTCACACTCCAGCCCCATTAGTACGGTCATGTCGGTAAAGCGTAACCGGGTATCTTCTACTGCCTTTTGGTATCCATCTAGTTCTGCCAGTGCCATGCGGACATTGTTGAAACGATCTTTGGGCAAGGGTGTGTGATCCGAGATGCCGTAGGTGTCAGCACCGCCCTCGCGGGCCGTATGTACATAGTCAAGGGCATCCCCGGTCGCATGCTTGCAACGAAAAGTATGGGAGTGCAGATTTCGTTTGAGCGCTTTAGCTAGGTTCATGGCTTTGGTGTTGGTGTGTGGCAGTTTTCACTAAGGAAGGTCATAAGATATTACAGGCAAATGACGGCTTACCCACTTTGCTAGGATCTTATCCGGACACTCAAGTAAACTTGTCCGATTGGAAGCCAACCCACTGTTACCTACTGACCGGGAAAATTCAAGTATTGATGAGCAAAACTATTATTTTACTGACACTAAGCTGTTTATTATGGTTTGCTCCAGCAAGGGCTGAACGGATCGGTGCGCAGATTTACGACAATCAGTGCAAATCCTGCCATGGCAGTGAAGGATTGACGCTTGATACGCCCATTTTGCATGGCCAAGAGCCGGCATATATCGTGAAATCACTCCAGGCATTTAAGAAAGAGATACGTAAGGATCAGATCATGGGCAGCATGAATGCCGTTGCAGCAGGTTTATCGCTGGATGATATGAAAGCGGTAGCCCATTTTCTTGCGGGGCAGGATCCCTGTGATATCAAGCTTGAGATCAATTACGGCCGTGAGGGTTTTCGCGACGAATTCTCCAAGGGAAGACAGAAATATGCCGAATCCAATTGCAGCCACTGCCATTCGAGTTTTCATCATTATGCGCCTCGGATTATTGGCCAGAAACCCGGGTTTTTGACACGGGCGTTAGAACAGTTCAGAACGGGTGAGCGTGTCGCGCCTATGATGCGGAATCTGCTTCGCAGTTGGACAGATGACGATTACCGGAATGTAGTGTCGTACCTGAGTGGTATGCGGTTGATGCGTGCCTGTGGATCAGATCATTGAAACGCCTGTTGACTCATAGTATTTTTCGCTATAGCGCATGTTCGACCATGGCAAAAGAGGGAGAACCTTCGAGTGGATAATTTACAAATGCCCTACCGTCTTTTTTACGCTGACGGTAGTGCGGCAATGGGTGTGCGCGTAATTCTTGAGGAAGTTGGCGAGACTTACGAGTTAATTGAAACCGAGATTGGGGCGGGCATGCCACGGGCACCGGAGTTGTTGGCGGTGAACCCCAACGGCTGGGTGCCGGTGCTATTGTGGGAGCACGGAGCTATCTACGAATGCGGTGCCATCGTGACTTTCCTTTGTGACCGCTACCCGGAGTTTAGATTGGCGCCAGCTGCAAATGACACTGACCGCGGCGTATTTTTGCAATGGCTGTTTTTTTTCTCCAGCTCCCTGCAGACCGCCTACCAGATGACATACCACACGGATCGGTTCTGCGAATCAACAGCGGATCACGACAGTGTTCAACACCGGTCAGGTAGACGATTACACGAGTTATGGCAGGTGGTGGACAACGCTATCGGCAACCGCGAGTGGATGCTAGGGCAGAAGTTTAGCGCAGCAGACATATACCTTTTTATGTTGACGACCTGGCTGTCGGATGAGCATGGTCACCCGGTGGTCGAAGAGTTTCCCAATGTAAGTCGTGTCGCAAATGCCGTGCTGAGCCGACCGGCTGTACAGAAGATTTACCAGCCTTTGAGTTGAGACAGATCGCCGCTACAGAACTGGATCAGGTTTTTTCGCCCGACCCAACTTTTCTCATCGCGAGGTAGCAGTGCACATAATCCATCGCATGGCCATCGGGATCATTCGCTACCCGATCTTCATAGCGGTTATAGAATTCATCGACAAGCGCGTGGCGTTCCTCCGGAGTCCGACTGTTATCCAAACCACTCACAAAAACCGCTTCACTCCATGATCTTAGTGTAGGGATATAACTCACAGCGAATTCGCGGGCCGACATGGTGCCGTCAGCTTCATCGTAGGCGCGGCGGTAAGGGCAGCGTACGACGTCAGTATGGGCAGATACCAGCCTCAAGCCCGCCTTGAAAACCGCTGATGTTTCATCTCGAAGCGGAGCACAAAATTCGTCTATGGTTCGGTAATACTGCGGAAATGCGGTGTTCTTGAATTCGGCATCGGAAATAACTTTTTCTTGTGACATCTGCTTCCATAGTGCCGCGAACGTGTTGAACATGTTCACCCCACCGGTGTTGCCAAGGTAACGTCCTTGTTCATCTATTCCAAAATTCAGCATCACAAGTTGTCCGCCAGGTCGTAGTTCTTTGGCGCGTGCCAACAATATATCGAGCCAGTTCTGGGCCGCTTGATCTGAATATGCCTTTGCAGGCTCGCCTGTAGCGCCTACCATATGAACATGGTCGTCAATGGTGCAGGGCTTTTCCGAAAGGTAATGCATTGCGGTAGCAGAGAACCCGATATCGAGTGATTGATCAGGCAGTAACTGTTGATGAAAACCGATGCCACAAGCATTCACAAAAACGTTGTCAAATTCAGCGAGGTAGGTTTGTTGGGACTCCTGATTAAATCCAAGCAGGTTTCTAAACAAAGCGGTGAAATCGTTATTGGGTAGGTCGGTATAGGTGACCTGAATCTGGGATTCACTGAATCGTGATCGGATTCTTGAAACGCAGGCCCTTATGGCTTCTTGTGATGTGCCGCCGTCAGCAGCGCCAAAGTCAGCCAGGGTGACCGGTTGACCGCCTCTGGGCGGGGGAATCTGGTTAACCGCCTCCAGTAGCATTCCAGATGCGTTGTCGATGACGTCCTTGGCACCCCGAGTGCGTTCACTGTAGTAGCCCCCGCCTTTCATCGCCATCGTACGGGCTGTCGTCGTCGTTGTGTTCGGTTGATTCATGATATGACCGTATTTCTCGGCGTATCTAGTAGGTCTGAAAATAAACTAACGGGCCAGAGTGCGATTATCTCCAATGGTGTTGGGCCCGGAAAGGGTTGTTTATTTGCCTAAAAACAGTTGGCAGCCGTATTTTGGCCTCCTCGGGCGTAATCCGGATATTCTATCTTTACTTCTTGAGTGGTGATCCAATATTTGACATACTGGTTGTTGTCGGTCAGGGTGTCTTGACCATGATACATATAAATAGCAATACCCTAAGTTAAGGAGGAAACATGAAAAGACGTGATTTTCTTAAAAAGGCCGGAACAGGAACAGCTGTAGCGGCAGGTGCATTAGCGGCCCCTGCAATCGCTTCGCAAAGCCGGGAGATGACGATTGTCTCGACCTGGCCACGAGATTTTCCGGGCCTGGGCATCAGTGCCCAGCGGTTGGCGGCGCGCATTACTGAGCTCAGTGAGGGTCGGATCAATACGACTTATTACGCGGCAGGCGAGAAAGTTGGAGCCTTTGACAGTTTTGACGATGTGGTTTCCGGCAACTCACAAGCATATATTGCGGCTGACTATTACTGGAAAGGCAAGCATCCGGGGTTTGCCTACTTCACGACCGTGCCTTTTGGGATGACTACTGTAGAGTGGAATGCCTGGATCAAGTTCAAAGGCGGCCAGGCCCTGTGGGATGAAGTCTCCGGTGAGTTTGGCCTCAAGGCCCTGCCTTGTGGTGCAACCGGAACCCAGATGGGCGGTTGGTTTAACAAGGAAATCAATTCTGCCGAAGACCTCAAGGGTCTGAAGATGCGTATTCCAGGCCTGGGTGGCGACTGTATGGCAATGCTGGGAGCATCACCGGTATCACTGCCGGGTGGCCAGATCTACGAGAACCTGGTATCCGGTGCTATCGATGCGACTGAGTGGGTAGGTCCGTATAACGATTACTTTATGAAGTTCTACGAGGCGGCGAAGTACTACTACTATCCCGGCTTCCACGAGCCAGGCGGCGGTCTTTCTTTTGGCATGAATGCTTCCTGGTGGAGTTCCCTCAGCAGTTGGGAAAAGGCACTGATCACAGCAGCTTCGATGGAGGAGCATGCGGCGCAGTACGAAGAGTGCCAGGCCAATAACGGCGAGTATCTTGCCAAGATGATCGACGAGCACGGTGTAGTGATCAAGGAATTCTCCGACGATACTTTCGATAGCTTTGGTGAGGCGGCTGCCGAAGTCTTTGAGAATGTTCGAGACCACAGCGCTTTGGCCAAGAAGATCAACGATGACTTCCAGGCCAACCTGCGGGAGCTTGGTGCCTGGCAGTCAATCGCCGAGGTCGCTTTTTCCACTCAGAGAAATCGAGTACTTGAAATCGGCGGCTAGTCGTTCATCCTAAACAAAGTGAGTGAGGGGCGGGGCTTTTGCCCCGTCCCTTGCTTTGGGATGCTGTCATGAGCGACGCAAATACAGATCGAACAAATACTGATGATTGGCCGAACTTGCTGGCTCGTCTTTTCAGTTGGATATTGCTTGCCGCTATTGGCGTTTTTCTTGTAAATAATGTCCTAAGCCTGGTATTCGACTGGCCCGGGATATCACCTGTTTTTTTTGCGCAAGATCCGGGTGCACCTTCATGGATTCAGCTGTCGGTCTATGTTGCTGGGTTCGTCGGTGCGCTGGTTTATGTGCTTTTAAGCCGAGAGCGGTCTTTGAGGGCAGATGGATTATTGATCTCCGACATAAGCGCCTTTTTGGTCCGTATAGCATTCTGGATCGTTCTGCTGGTCGGCGCCGGAGACATGATTGTGTCGTTTGTGCGGGTTGAGGGCTGGTTACCGGTTTTGGTCGGGGAAGACATCGCGAGATCATTGGGCCGGCCGAGTTACCGCGGCATTTATGTTCATTGCCCGTTGATGATTCTTAGTGTCGTTATTGCGTCGTTCTCGCGATCTCTTGGATTCATCTGGCTCACTCTGCTGATCGTGGTAGCCGAGTTGGCGATTGTGTTTACTCGGTTTATATTTTCCTATGAGCAGGCATTCATGGGTGATCTGGTGCGATTCTGGTATGGCGCACTGTTCCTTTTTGCCAGCGCCTATACGCTGCTTGAGGAAGGCCACGTTCGGGTCGATGTTTTTTATTCCGGTTACAGCATTAAAAGAAAAGCCCTGGTTAATGCCTTTGGTTCTATATTTCTTGGGTTGACGATGTCCTGGACAATCATGATTGTGGGTATGGGCCACAAGATGGCGATCATTAATATGCCGGTGGTAAATTTTGAAGTTTCCCAGTCTGGCTATGGCATGTACGTGAAGTATCTGATGGCGGGTTTTCTTGGAGTTTTTGCGGTGACTATGGCGGTGCAGTTTGTCAGTTATTTTCTCGAATCGGTAGCAGATTATCGCGGTGAGCCTGGAAAAAGAAAACCGACTTCTTCGGCAGCTGCCTGATTAGCCTAGATCATTATGGAATTGGTCTTTCTTGCACTGCTGATCGTTCTCATGGCTCTGGCACTGGGCGTGGGATTCCCGGTGGCGTTTGCCTTGCCGGGATCAGCAATTATCACAATTAGTCTCGCTGCAATTGCCGGTTACCTTGCGGTCGGCGACGCGGATGCATTTTTTTCCCACGGTGGTCCCGGCGAGTGGTTGACTTCGGGGGTAACAAATCTCAGGGGGGTGTACTGGGAGGTGGAGCGGGACACCTTAATCGCTATTCCGCTTTTCATCTTCATGGGCATCATGTTGCAGCGTTCGCGGATTGCAGAAGATCTGCTGGTGACCATGGCGCAGCTTTTCGGGCCGGTCCCAGGTGGCCTTGGGATTTCTGTGGTCTTTGTTGGCGCGTTGCTTGCAGCAACAACCGGTATTGTTGGCGCGACAGTGGTGGCGATGGGTCTGATCTCGCTACCCGCTATGCTCAAGAGCAACTATTCGCGGCCGCTGGCAACCGGCACCATCGCAGCGTCGGGCACTCTTGGGCAGATTATTCCCCCATCGATTGTGCTCATTATCCTTGCCGATCAACTGGCCAGCGCGACTGATCAGGCGGGCACCGCACGCAAGAGCTTGCATAAGGTAGCGACTGGCGAGTTAACCATGCCGTCTGAGTTTGGTGTGTCGTCTACCAGTGCCGGCGAGATGTTCCTGGGCGCTTTTGTTCCAGGCCTGGTTTTGGTTGCCCTGTACATGGTGTTTATTCTCGGTTATGCCTTGCTACGGCCCAAAGCAGCTCCTACTGTCCGTTACGAGGGCTCTTTCGATCTGGCATTTTTTGGCAAGGTCATTTTGATTCTGGTGCCGCCACTGGGTCTGATCTTTCTGGTTCTGGGCTCGATCATTGCAGGTATCGCTACAGTGAACCAGGCCGGTGCTATTGGTGCTGCTGGCGCTTTATTTATGGCTGGGTATCGGTTATCGGCAGGGCGCAAGGGCGCATATTTCCCTGCCTTTATGGGCATTGCTTCGCTGGGCGTAATTGGCATTTTACTGTACCACTTTGATATCAATATACGTCAGATCAAAACCAGTACCGACGTCGCCGTTTTGATTGCTGCTGTAACCGCTACCGGTTGTTTGTTAGCGGCTCTGATCTGGAGTGCAGTACGCGCCTACCGGATAGATGACACCTTAAATGGGGTCATGATCGAGACTGCAAAAACGACTTCGCTTGTCTTTATCATCCTGCTTGGGGCCGCCATGCTTACAGCAGCGTTTCGAGCCTTCGGCGGAGAAGATTTGGTCCGAGACTTTCTAAACCAACTGCCGGGAGGATTCTGGGCCAAATTCATCATTGTGATGGCTGTGATCTTTGTTCTGGGTTTCTTTTTGGACTTTATCGAGATTGCTGTGGTCGTGGTTCCCATCATTGCGCCGATTCTGTTGGCAGACCCGTCAGCTAATGTGACTGCAGTTTGGCTCGGTGTGATGATCGGACTGAATGTCCAGACATCATTTTTGACACCGCCCTTCGGTTTCGCATTGTTCTATTTGCGTGGTGTGGCACCGGCGATCGTAAAGACCGTTGAGATGTATAAGGGTGTTATTGCTTTTATCGTGTTGCAGTTGGTGGCGTTGGGTATCGTTGCTGCCAATCCCGGGCTGGTGAATTACCTGCCAAACCGGGTTTCTTTTACCGCCGAAACAGCACCACCACCGCGCAATCCCAAACTGCAGATCTGTATAGAGGAATACGTTTCCAACAAGTTTTCTGAAAACTGGAGCACGGTCGAGGATGCGATCGCTCTTGCGCGCTCCCTGGATACAAGCTATCTGCCTAAGAACCTGGCTGCTGGATTCAGCAAGGGGCTCGATCAGGCTGATGCGGTTCCTGCACTACTTGGGCAAGCCGAGCAAGCCAGTAATGTGGTGGTCGCAGCCCAAGATGAGTATCGTGTAGTACACAATAATGTTCGACGCCTGCAGAGCCAGATTCGCAAGATCGATGAACAGACCGCAAAAACCACGCGGCGGCTGAATTTAGCCGGTTCAGAAATATCGGCTGCTGAGCGGGAGGTTTTTGAGCGACAAATTCTTGAATATCAAACATCCCGTGATACTCTGGAAGATCAGATTCCCAAGAGCTGGCAGGAAACGCGCAATGCTTTTGTTGCGCTGGTCAAGACCGAGACTACAGCACGGCGTAAGTACCGTCGTGCTGCCGATAGCGCTTACGAACCGGTGGAACAGTTGCTTGGGATATTTGAAGCCA
>Ga0206683_10002087_pt1 | contig 13556 bp, 8 predicted proteins | sample M280m12015metaG_FD_155483 | JGI IMG/M metagenome (GOLD analysis project Ga0206683, IMG submission 155483) | Ammonia-oxidizing marine archaeal communities from Monterey Bay, California, United States - M2 80m 12015 | ecosystem: Environmental > Aquatic > Marine > Intertidal zone | place: USA...
GAGGCCCTCTGAGAGTCCTACATTGAGCTTCTCTTCCGCTCTGACGGTTGGCGCTGGTGGGTATAGATGCCCGGTAGCCACGAAGCTGGTGGAAGGGATTCATGGGGAGCCGATGAGGGATGATGACCACTACTGTGGTGGTTACAGAGAATACTGGGAAGGGGTTGGTGGTTTCGAAGGGAGCCAGGGGCCTATTGAGATTCACTTCATTGAAGGAGTTATACCGGGGTATTTCTGGCTGTTTCCCGTCCAAGAGGGAGTGGTAAACGTCGGGATCGGAATGGTCATCTCCGAGCAAAGGAAGCAGACCGGTGCTAGCAAGTCCCTGAAGAAGAAACAGCGTTGGGTAATCGAGAACCATCCGGTTTTCAAAGAGCGGTTCAAGGATGCAAAGATAGTCGAGGGATCCCAGAAGGGATGGCAGCTGCCCTTCGGTTCCCCCAGAAAGAATCCCCCCTCATTCCAACCGAGGAGGACCGCGGGAGCGGGGGTGATGTGTGTTGGGGATGCGGCTAGCCTGGTCGACCCATTCAGTGGAGAGGGGATTGGCAACGGGCTACTTTCTGCGAAGATGGCTGCGAATCACTTCGACAAGGACGAACACGCAGGGGGCTTTCCAGAGGAGCAGGCAATTGAGTACATGACTGATCTTTGGGGCACACTAGGCAAGGAGTTAACCAACTCGCACAGACTGCAAAAGGTGGTAAAGTGGAAGAGGTTGATGAATTGGTTCGTCGGCAAGTCCTCCAGGAAGAAGGAGATGGGTGATATGCTGACGGGAATGATTGCGGACAAAGAGGCTCAGAAGGCACTCTGGAGTCCTTGGTTCCTATTCAAGACTATATTGTTGCCATGATGTGATTGGAACGTGGGAAGCAAATTGGACAAGTCTCTAGATGGGATCGCTGCCGTTTTCTTGGACCTTGATGGGACGATATACCTCGGAGACAACCTTATCGAGGGGGCATCTGAGTTCCTGGACAGACTGGAAAATCGTGGGATTAGGAGGTTCTTCCTCTCCAATAACTCTAGCAAGTCGGTTGGGCAGTACTTGGAGAAGCTAAGTGGACTGGGTATCGAAGCCGATGAGGGGGAGGTTTTGCTTTCCACTCACGATCTAATTGCTTGGCTAACCAAAGAGGGAGTTTCTGAAACGTTCCTAGTGGGGACCGAGGGGATGAGGGGGATGCTCGAGGAGCATGGGTTTTCCACTAGTTCAGACGAACCGGAATTGGTGGTTCTCGGTTATGACACGGAGATCAGTTACGATAAGTTGTCCACGGCTTCAGTTCACCTACACAACAAGGTCCCGATGGTAGCCAGTCACCCCGACATGGTATGCCCGTCACCCGATGGCGGCCTGCCTGACACCGGTGCTTACATGGCCCTATTCGAGGCTACTACGGGCGTGAGGCCAAAGCATATCTGCGGGAAGCCCAACAAGGGGATGATACTGCACAAGATCGAGGAACTCGGTCTTGTGCCAGCCAATTGCGCTATGGTTGGGGATCGCCTGTATACCGATATGGAGATGGCGGAAAGGGCGGGTGTGCACGGCATTCTGGTACTTTCTGGAGAGGCTACGAGAGATGACTTGGAGGGGAGTGGCCAGAACCTCTCCCTTGTTGTGGAATCAGTGTCATCCCTAGCTTAGGCTCGTGAGTCTATCAATGCTCAACACTGCACCTAGTGAAATAGATAAACTCGAGTTTTTGCCGGGCGACCATGGAGGGGTTGCTATCGAGGACCGGGAGGTCGATACACCGAAGAAGAAACCTGGTAATCGCTGCTTCCCTAATCTCTATATTGGCATCTGTGATGTTGATTTCACAAGGGAATGAATTCGACGACGGGAATGCTCCTCCCTCGTCAATAGAGTCGGGTCGGGCTCTTGAGTTGGTCAGCGAAGAGTTACCCGTAGTCTCGACGAACAGCGTGAGTTACATCTTCACCCACGAGTCTCTCGAGTGGGATGATCCGGCGTTCGAGCAGGAAGTACGGAATTCTCTAGGTGGTTTGGAAGAAATATCCCTGGGCGTTCTGGAGATTAGCCTCGCCTATGACAATCCAGAGGACCCATCTCATCTAGCCCGTCATGTCTCCATCAATGGGCACAGAGTTGTTGCATTCGTAAAATTCAACGGTACGGAGGAGGAGATTTCCGATGAGGTATCTGACATCAAGTCGTCTGTGGACAGCGATGAGTTGGAAGTTCTCGTTTCTGGCAGCCTCATCATCGATTCCGACTTCGACCGGTTGCTTGAGGAAGACCAGATCAGGGCCGAAATCATAGGTATCCCTCTGTCAATGATCATCCTCCTCTTCGTCTTCAGGACGGTCGTCGCCTCATTGCTCCCCATGGCTGTAGTGATGTGCATGTTCCCAATGGCCACTGGTCTGGCCTTCTATGTATCACGCTGGTTCTCGATGACCCAATACTCGGTCTCAATGATTTCTCTCATTGGCATTGCAGTCTCGATAGACTACAGCCTGTTCATGATCAGCAGGTTCCGTGAGGAACTTGGCAAGGGCCAGGACGTAGAGGGTGCGTTGGCTACGATGATGTCGACTGCGGGTCGGGCGATACTGTACTCTGGTGCTACTGTCGCAGTGGGCCTGTGCACTCTGTTTTACTTCACCGCCACGCATATGCCATCGATGGGCATGGGGGCGTTCCTAGCTGTCCTAGGGGCGTTGATCTACTCGCTGACCCTGTTGCCTGCATTGCTTTCACTCATTGGGCGCAGGATAGACAGCCTCCCTGTCCCACTGCCGTGGGGAGATGAGGGTGGGCGCTTCTGGGAGGAGTTCTCTACGAAGGTGATGAAGAATCCTATGAGATGGTTGGTTCCCTCTATGGGGGTCCTCCTTCTGATGGGGGTGCCTTTCCTACATGTCGAGTTGACGGCGGGGGGTCTAGACACCCTGCCTCCGGACCTGGAGTCAAGGCAGGCATACGAGATTCTGGAGGAGGAGTTCCCCGCCTTCGCCGCCTCGTTCGTCCCCCTCGTGATAGTCTTCGAGGACGGTCAAGACCCCTATTCCAAGACACTTGCAGTTTCGGTCTCGGAAATGTGCCAGGATGTCGCTGGTGTGGAAGGGGTCGTCAGCGTGGAACACCCTCTCTGCAATCCCTCTTTGTTCGACTCAGGAATTGACCAATGGCCTCAGGAGCATAGAGTCACTTGGGTGACTACCGTATCAAACTCGATTGCTATGATCAACGTGCCGATCGAGTATCCTAGTGGGAGCGATGAGGCAGAGCAGTTGATCAAGGACATGAGATCGTTCACATCAGACAGCGAAGAAGAGGTGCTGGTAGGTAGTTGGACTTCCTACGAGGTCGATATGAAGGATCACCTACGAGAGCGGATCCCAGCAGCACTGGCATTCGTGCTGATTGTAACCATGGTATTGGTGTGGTTCCAAGTTCACTCTGTCCTGGTACCGATAAAGGCCGTATTCATGAACATCCTCTCAATAACCGCATCCTTCGGACTGATAGTTGTTGTATTCCAGGATGGGCTCTTGGCTGGTCCACTGAATTTCACTCCACAGCCACTCGATCTGATGGTTCCCCCACTGGTGTTCGGAATTGCTTTCGGGCTCTCGATGGACTACGAAGTTCTGATGCTCTCCAGGATTCATGAGTCCTGGCTGGAAACTGAAGACAACACTCGTGCCGTTTCAGAGGGATTGCAGGCTTCTGGAAGGTTGATTACTGGGGCAGCTGCAATCATGATTGCAGTCTTCTCGGGATTCATCTTTGCAGACGTGATGATCATAAAATCGATCGGTTTTGCCCTAGCTGTTGCGGTTTTCGTGGATGCTACCATCGTGCGAGCGATAGTTGTGCCTTCAGCAATGAGGCTCATGGGGCGTGCGAATTGGTGGTCACCCAGTTTCTCCAACTCCCGCAAAAACAAAGGTGACTCGTCGGGCAACCAGTGACATGGTAGAACCGAGTAACGAGGACGGAGTGGTCTTAGTTACCGGTGCTAGTGGTTACATTGGCAGTCATATCGTAGCTAATCTCCTTTCCAAGGGAAGAGTCGTGAGAGGGACCGTGAGGGACTCTTCGGACCCCGAGAGGATTGAACATCTCAGAGAGATGGAAGTCGCTGAAGGAGGGGGTTTGGAAATAGTAGAGATGGACCTCCTCGATGGTGATTCGGTCAATAGTGCCGTTTCTGGATGCAGATCGGTGATTCACACAGCAGCGGTTGTGGTTCTCAAGTCCAAGAGGCCGCAGGAGAAGATCGTGGACCCCAGTGTCATTGGTACGAAGAACGTCCTGAATGCGATTGACAAATCCGGAACGGTCGAGCACCTAGTTCACACATCCTCCACTGCTGCAATAAGGCCGCAGAAGTGGAGGGATGGTCAGACCCTGACCACTGAATCGTGGGCAGACGATGCCACCCTTGAGAACAATCCGTATGGGTTGGCCAAGTTCAGCTCCGAGAGGATTGTCAGGGAATGGCACGAGAAGAAGGACGAGTCTGGTCCGAGGATGGTGACGATCAATCCCTGTGTCGTCCTAGGTCCTCCTCTATCGAAGAGGCATCTGGATGGGAGCCCTTCGTTCGTGATGACCCTATTGAACCGGGAGATCCCCGCTGTGGTCCCTATGCACATCAGCATCGTTGATGTCCGAGATGTCGCTGAGGCACATGTGAGGGCTCTGACCAAGGGGGACAATGCTGGAAGATACTTGGTCGTGTCCGGGCAGATGTGGTTCAGGGACATAGCCAAGTCACTGAAGAAGGCAAATCCGGACTTGAGGATCCCTACGAGGCAGTTGCCATACTCACTCTCATTGCTGGTATCGCTCTTCCATCCAAAGATTAGCGTCGCATGGGCGAGGGCCCATCTTGGGAAGAGGCTCTTCTGGGATGCTTCCCCCGCTGAGAGGGATTTGGGCATGGAATGGAGGGGTCCAGAGGTGTCGTTGCTCGAGACCGTTCCCGCGATTCTGGAAAACGATTGGTTGGGGTGATGTTTTGACGAAGATTGCGCAACTCCTCTGTTTCCTTGTGATCTGCTCAAGCACTACGGGTTGTACTTGGTGGGAGGATGACCCGGTGGAAGAGCTTGTCAATGGGACATTCGATTTCGGACGAGATGTGCCCGTCACCACCTGGTTCCACTTCCCGGGAACCACCTCGGAACGTTGGGCGGTGGACGCCACAGACCCCAGTGCGATCTTGGCATCGAACATTTCTACTAACTTCTCGGGGAATAGTACGCCTTTCTTCTCCAGTGCGACGTACTATGGGACCGGTTTCGATACGTTCGAGCCAACTCTCGGAATCACCTCTTCTGGGGCTATTTTCTTTACCAACTGGAACGGCCTTGGAGATGGGACCCACATCATCAGGTCAATGGACAAGGGGCAAACTTGGGAGGACGTCGGGCCATTCGGCCAGATCGATGATGACTCTGGGCAGACCCCGAACTCGAACGACCCCTACATCTACGTGGACAAATTCACCGACAGAATCGTCAAATTCGACATGCACGTTCTCGTATCCATGTTCGTTGAGTACTCGGACAATGATGGAGAGTCATGGAGCATTCCCTACCCAGTAGAAGGGTACTACGTGACCCAGGACCACCAGAGCATTGCCTCGATGCCCCCTCCACCGGGCGTAACTGCTTTCCATCCTGTTATCTACGTCTACTGCATCAATACAGGGTCCCCGGCTGCTGGAGCCCAATGCTCAAGGTCGCTTAACGGGGGCCTGTCATGGGACGTTCAGAGGATCGGTTTCCCAGTGGAGAGTTTCCCCCAATGCTCAGGTCTTCATGGGCATCTGGCCGGGGGTTCTGACGGGTCGATATACAGAGGCAACCCCTCATGCGAAGGCCCTGCAGTGTACCGCTCCCTTGATGGTGGGTACAGTTGGACGGAACACACGATAACAACCGAAGTGGGGATGCAGGACGGATGGCACGCCCACGAGGTGGCAACCGCGGTGGATGACGGTGGAAATGTACACGCAACTTGGATTGGGGACGACCTCAAGCCATGGTATGCAAACTCTCGGGATCAAGGGGCTACATGGAGCGTCCCGATGATGGTCGCAGCACCGGGGGTCGTTGAGACCGGTTTCCCAACGATATTCGCGGGAGCCGAAGGGAGGGTAGTTTTGGGTTACATCGGCGAGGTAGAGGACTATGACGAGGGGAACGGCACTGGAGGGTGGTCGGGATACATGGCAATCATGACGGATTCCTTTGCCGAGAGGCCGCTGATAACGAGCGTGGCAGTGAACGACCCTAGTGACCCACTGGACATCACCCTTGACTGCGGAGACGTTAGGTGCGGTGGGTTCGGGGACTTCATTGACGTTGAGATCGATGACGAGGGGAGGCCTTGGATCGCCTTGGCTCATAACGCAGCCGGATTCGATGAGGCTATCATTGGCACCCTGATGGAGGGGCCTTCACTGTACGGGGAGTTGTCATATCTCGAGCCGTTGCCAGCCGGTGGAAACTCAACCCTTCTCCTTGGGTGAATTGTGCGAGAGAGTCGTTATCTTACTGTTTTCACCCCTATGGCCATCAATCCGTTCAACTGATGTAGGGATGGCTCGGCCGCTGTATCGTGAGAGTCGTCGCACTGAGTATTGTTTCCCTCATGATATTATCTTCAGTGAGTGGGTGCTTCGGAGAAGACAAAGAGGTCGTCGAGGAACCTGGTTTGTTCGATACTCTGTGTGCGGAACAGGGCGGATCGATTAGCAACACGACATGGTACCACTTTGCTAACGCGACGGATGCAACCCTGAATCCAGAAGCCGGGAATCTAACAGATGGTAACGCCCCAGTGTGTGCGATTGGGACTTACTATGGAATAGGGTTCTCGACCTTCGAACCAACTATCGGAATCACATCGCAGGACAACCTGTACATGAGCAGTTGGGGCAATGGGATCGCTGGTTCGACTGCGATTGTGCAGTGCAGTGGCCTCATTGGGATGACCAACATTTCCGAATACACTTGTCAAGACGTGTATAGCGCACTGTTGCCAGTAGCGAACAGCAACGATCCCTACGTGTACGTCGACCCCTGGACTGATCGCATCATGAAGTTCGACATGCATGCGCTCCTCGGTATGACTGTCGAATGGTCTGACAATGAGGGGGGGACATGGATAGGCCCGACGCCTGCTACGGGTTGGTCGGTTCAGGATCACCAGACCATCGCCTCTTCGCCCTACAATGCTCTTTTCCACGAAACGACATGGGTTTTCTGCGTGAACGGGAACTACCCGTATCCCGTTTGCTCGACCAGCAATGACGGCGGGGCGACATGGGGGCCGGAGGTTCCAGGGGCGCCGACTGACTGCAACAGCGGTGGTCTGACTGGTCACATGGTTGGCTCAAACAATGGGAACTTCTACCGAGGTAACCCCGGTTGCAACGGAGAGGGCTACTCGATTTACAAGAGCACGAATGGGGGGCTCACCTGGTCCGAGCACCCCCTCCCGACCGAAACCACAGGGACTGCCCAGACTTGGAACTTCGAGGAGGCGCAGGTTTACCCCGACGAGGAGGACAACGTCCACGCGATGTGGATTGGTTCTGACAACATGCCATACTACAGCTATTCAACAGACGAAGGGGGCAGTTGGAGTGCCCCTCTGATGATCGCCCCCCCTGCCGGGTTGAATGGAACTGGATTCCCGGCAATCGCTGCTGGAGACTCGGGCATGGTGGCGTTCGCATACATCGGAGACTCCGGAGGAGACAATTGGAATGGGTACATCGGGATGATTACTGATGCATTCAGCCCCATGCCTCTAATCACGACAGTTCAAGTCAATGGTGTGGGGGATCCGTTGGATACTACTGCGGATTGCGGTTACAACAGATGCGGGGGCTTCGGGGACTTCATCGACATACTAGTCGATGCACACGGACGCGCTTGGTTCGGCCTCTCGCACAACATAGTCGACCAAGGGATATACGGGACCATTTCGGTGGGACCCTCTCTAAGGGCTGGTGTGACAGTGCAGGAGATGCCGATAGGCGGGCCCAGCACCCTGTGATTCGAATTCAGAATATCTCGGGGACGAGCCCGTATGCCTGGTAAGCGAAGCCTGCGGCGAATGCGAACATCCCGAAACCGCATACTCCGAGAGCGAAACGATACCCCCGGGGTGAGAGTCTTCCTCTCGTGCGGTCGAAGAAGTAAGCGATGGTGACCTTCACGATGATGATGGAAATGAGGAAGGAGAGGGCGTAGGCGACTGGTGCGAGTGGTTCCTCGTCTGCAGCAGCAGCCATCAGCGGTCCGCCGATAAGGAACCAGAAGACGTAGACGTTCGGGTTCAGCAGGTTGGTCAACACCCCTCTCCTGAAAGATCCCGTGACCTCCCCCTGAGTTATCTCTGGATCAGGTGGGTCAATCCTGAAGCAGTCAATCCCGAACCAAACCAAGAAGCCTGCCCCGAGTAGAGAAATCAGAAAGAGTATCGGGGGTTGCTCTGCAACCCAACCGGACAGGAGGACGCTGACGATAATCAGAGGGCCGTCGGTGAATATCGGTGCGGATGCCGCTCGTGCTCCGGCAGACCAGCCCCCCGTGAGGGTCTCGCGAATCACCATTGTGAGCAATGGGCCGGGGCGAATCCCCTCGAAGAGCCCGAGAGCGACACCCGCGGCGGCGAGGGTCAGTATGAGGTCGGTCTGCATCTTCTAGCGCCTCGATGCTATGGCGAGTTTCGCTAGCAACTCCAGGACTTCAAGATAGAGCCAAATCAGCGTTACCATTAGGCCGAAGGCGGCCCTCCACTCCATCTGCTTCGGAGCCCCCGTCTCGACTCCCTTCTCGATGAAGTCGAAGTCGGCTACCAGGCAAAGTGCCCCTATTCCGATGACGAACAACGAGAATCCAATCCCCACTGGCCCTGCGCCATGGATGTATGGGACGTGGAACCAACCGGTTACTGCTCCCAAGAATGAGGTGATGTAGATTATGATGATTGCGAAGAGGGCGGAAGACACAGCAATTGCCAGGTTCCTATCCCAACTAATCAGTCCGGCACGGTAAATCGCAAGCATCCCCCCTAGGATCGCGAATGTCAGAACGGCTGCAACTATCCCGATACCGGGGAGTTCGAGGCCGACTTCGACGAACCAAGTGAGACCGCCGATTACCATGCCCTCTAGTGCGGCATAACCACATATTAGGACAGGATTCTTGGAACCCGAGAATATAATCACCATCGCCATGATGAATCCGCCAATTGCACCCACAGTGATCAATAGTGCGGATTCTGGCATTGAGAATGCGGTTGCCAGTGCGGTGGTTGCGGTAATGAGGAGGAGGATCCCGGTCTTCTCAGCGACCCCCTCTATTGTCATCATGTTAGACTCGTAGTCTTCCCACCACGAGGCTCCCTTGTATGCGGACTTCTCGAAAGTTGAGTCATTCAGTGCTGGGTTTCTCGACCTGTACATCGTAATCCGGTCGGTGTGGCCCTTCTCAAGGGTTGGCCCGGAATTGATCAGAACATACCAATCAGATGCTGCCCGGTGTAGCTACCGGGCTCCCTAGCGACTTCATCCGGGGTTCCAGCCACCACTACTTCCCCTCCTAGCTCGCCACCCTCTGGGCCGAGGTCGATTATCCAATCTGCGCACTTGATGACGTCTAGGTGGTGCTCGATGACGATGACAGTGTGTCCGTTGCGCCGTAGCCTGAGGAGGACCTCTATGAGTTGGTGAACGTCAGACAGGGCGAGGCCTGTGGTCGGTTCGTCGAGGATGTAGAATGTGTGCTTTCTAGGGGTTTTATGCAGTTCCGTGGAGAGCTTTACTCTCTGGGCCTCTCCACCTGAGAGGGTCGTCGCGGGCTGCCCTAGGCGAATGTAGCCCAGACCGACGTCACTTACCGTCTTGACGATTTTATGGATCCTTGGCTGGTTCTCGAAGAACTCGCACGCCTCATCCACGCTCAACTCCAGAATATCGTGAATTGTCTTTCCCCTCCACTTCACCTCGAGAGTCTCCCGAGTGTACCTTTTGCCCTTGCAGACATCGCAAGTAACCCATACATCTGGGAGGAAGTTCATCTCCAGCTTTGTCGACCCCGCACCGCCGCACGCCTCGCACCTGCCTCCTCTGACATTGAACGAGAACTGGCCGGGCTCGTACCCCCTCTCCTTGGCCATCTTTGTTTGAGAGAAGAGTTCTCTGATAGGGCCAAAGGCACCTGTGTAAGTTGCTGGGTTTGACCTCGGGGTTCGCCCTATTGGGGACTGATTTATCACGATGGCCTTGTCCACCATCTCCAAACCCGAAATGGAATCCACAGCCCCAGGAGTCGAGTCGGTACCGTGCAGTTCCCTCAGGAGTGCTGGTGCGAGTGTCTCCGTGACCAATGAGGACTTCCCTGATCCAGAAACCCCTGTTACCGCTACCATGCAACCCATCGGGATTTCAACTTCGATGTCCTGGAGGTTGTTCTGCCTAGCGCCGGAGATCGTGACCCATCTGTCCTTTGCTGGCTCGACCCTGTCATCGGGGATTGGGATGGTCTGCCTCCCGGAAAGGTACGCTGCAGTCATGCTTTCCTCGTTAGCGAGGAGTTCGTCGTAAGTCCCGTTGACGATTAATCTCCCGCCATCCTTCCCGGCACCGGGACCTAGGTCGACCAGCCAATCGGCCTGCTTCATGGTGGCCTCGTCATGCTCAACGACCAGTAGGGTGTTGCCGAGATCCGTGAGTTCCCTCAGAGTCTCCAATAGTCGGTCGTTATCACGGGGGTGGAGACCGATGCTGGGCTCGTCTAGGACGTACATGACGCCAGTGAGGCGTGTTCCAATCTGAGTTGCCAGCCGGATCCTCTGGCTCTCCCCTCCCGAGAGGGTGTTGGCCCTCCTGTCCAACGTCAGATAATCCAGACCAACCAAGGCTAGGAATCGGAGTCGGGATTCTATCTCCTTGATGATCTCCTTCCCTATGTACATGGATCTCTCATCCAGCTTCTCCGTGGCGCTTACTGTGATGCTCGAGGGGGCTTCTCGGTCCAGTTTCTCCCATGTGTCATCCAGACCCCCGAGCCTCCAGTTCTGTACCACTGCAAGAGCCTCGAGAACGCTGCACTTGGAGATTCCAGGAAGGTTGATTCCGCCTACCGTGACCTTGCATACGGCATCATTGAGTTTGTCGCCAAGGCAGTTGGTGCATGGCTCATCGGTCATGAAAGAAGAGAGGCGTGACCTAGTGCGCTCCGAGCTCGTGTCCTTGTATGTGCGGGAGAGTCTGGAGAACACCCCCTCCCATGGCCTGGACATCGTGTAGGAGGATCCCTTCTCTGAATTGAATTCGAAGTCTATTGATTCGCCCCCTGATCCATTGAGCATGATGTCCCTGCTGTCATCATCCAGTTCCCCGAATGGTACGTCTGTTGGGATTCCAAAGTGTTCGCAGGTCTGAGTCATCTGGCTGCGATACCAACCGGACATCATTGACCTCCGGAATGGCCTAATGCATCCCTCCCCCACTGTCGCGGTTCTGTCGATGACCAGGTCGTGCGAGAACGACCTCTCAACGCCGAGGCCCTGGCAAGTGGGACATGCTCCCAGGGGGTTGTTGAAAGAAAAGACCCTTGGGCTCATCTCCGGTAGGAATGCACCGTGAGTGGGACATGCGAACTCCTCCGAGTAGGCGATTACCTCTCCCTCCTCAGTTCTGAATCTCTGCTCTTCCGAGTTGTCATCCCCTGGCTTGGGAGCGCTTAGGCTCTCTACTGCGACTGATCCTGCCCCTAGTCTCAATCCAGACTCTATTGCTTCTGTGAGTCTCTGCCTATTGGCCGGGGTAAGTAGCATCCTGTCGATCCTTACGTCGATATCGTGTCTCAGGTTCTTCTCCAGCCGAGGAGGGTCTTCGAAACTCGCCTCCCTTCCGTTTACCTTTCCGGCTAGGTATCCCTGATCTACCAGAGCAGTAAACAAATCAGCATGCGTCCCCTTCCTGTTCCTAATCGTAGGACTCCAGATTGCGATTCCATGTCCCTCGAACCTCCAAAGGACGTCGTCTACTATCTCCTGGACGGTTCGCCTGCTAACCTCCCGGTCGCATTCAGGGCAGTGTGGGAGGCCCACCCTTGCCCATAGTAGTCTCATGTAGTCCATCATCTCGGTAACTGTAGCAACAGTGGAACGAGGGTTGTGGCTTCCCTGCTTCTGGTCGATGCTGATTGCAGGAGATAACCCTTCGATCGAGTCGCAATCTGGCTTCTTCATCTGCCCCAGGAACTGCCTCGCATAGGAGCTTAGGCTCTCCACGTACCTCCTCTGGCCCTCTGCATAGAGGGTGTCGAATGCGAGGCTTGACTTCCCAGAACCGGACACTCCTGAGATCACTACGAACATGCCTCTGGGAATGCTGACGTCTATGTCCTTGAGATTGTGAGTTCGGGCTCCCTTTACCTCTATCCAACCGTGCTCGGAGAAACCGTTCTTCTTCTTTTCAGACATCGCATCACCTCGGGCAGAGTAAGCAGTCACAGCGCGCTCCTTTCAAACCATGCCTGAACAATGTTCTCAGAATGAGGCAAGGGTGGTTTGCCTCCCTCTGTTTGCGAACCAAGAGCGCTTTGCTTCTTCCGGAGAAGAAACCCTTGGTGCCAAATAAGAAACTGCTTCCGACAATGTGTCGAAAACCGTAGCCTTGCTCTTCATAGCATTCCTTACTGTCTCTCTGATTAGCCATACTCCGACAGGTGCCCAATAGCCGGGCCCAATGTCTCGCCAAACCATGCATGATCCTGATCTCCCAATGGCCTCCATGTGCTCAAGGACAGCTAGGCGGGCAGCATAGTATGCGCCCGTGATCGAGTTTGCATATTCCGATCTTGGCTCCCCCTCCTCCCAGTCGTCGAGGACGTTTTCAGAAGAACCCCAAACAGATCCTTGGCACCAGGCTTCTAGCATCTGGAATGCCCATAGCCCTGGTGCGAGGATGACATGGAATCGATTGTCGAGATAGGTTGCCTCGAATACCATGTACTTGTCCAGCGAAGGGAGGTCGCGGACTCTCGCCCAGCACTGCTTGGAGAGGGTGTCGTCAGTTGCAGTAATTCCCCACCTGGTTGGAACTAGTTTCCTTTTCCCTTCCTTTCCAAGAAGGCCAGAGGACAGTATTCTAGAAATGTGGGACTCTCCTATTCCAGAGGAGGTTAGCTCCCCCATGGCCTCGTTAGCGAGGAGGTCGGTCTCGTTTGCGACTGAGTCAACCTTCGTGCTAATGCTGGCATGGCTGACAACGTCGGCGCTGACCAATCCCCCGGATGGGCCTAGGGGGGTGCTCATCGTGTCAAAGGACGGTGGGCCGCCAATCGGTACTGGTCGATCGAAGTCGAGCTCCACGTCAACTGAACCGGACGACATGGCGATTATCTGGGTGGCCTCTAGTACTCGACTGGATTCACCAGTGGTGTTCGTTGCCATTCTTCTGCCACCAGTAACCAAGTTGGCATGTCTGGCTGCCACCTCCTCGAGAGGTTGTCCGAAGAGATCTGCTGGATCCCCACTGGAT
>Ga0206683_10002088_pt1 | contig 13548 bp, 11 predicted proteins | sample M280m12015metaG_FD_155483 | JGI IMG/M metagenome (GOLD analysis project Ga0206683, IMG submission 155483) | Ammonia-oxidizing marine archaeal communities from Monterey Bay, California, United States - M2 80m 12015 | ecosystem: Environmental > Aquatic > Marine > Intertidal zone | place: USA...
AATAGCAGGTGGTAATCGGAGAGCTTCATAAGAGAAGTATAGTTGCAGATCTATGCTTTTTCAGCAGGAATCTCAGAGTTCTCGCAGAGCCTAGCTGCAAAATTAATCTCGCTAGCCACGATGCCAATCACCATCCGCGAGGTATGCCAGGATAGAACGCTTCCAGCTTCCAGTGCAGACAAAGTCTTGCTGAAGTTATGAAAGAAGTCACGCCTTTAAATAATCTTTCACCATTTTAGGTATTTAGTCCGATCCCTTTGCTGGACCAGATGCCCCAGAGCGTATCTTTTTGTTCGTCACTAATGAGCCGAACAGCTTCTCAGCGCTCTTTTTGGCTTCATCAACCTGAGTATCCGGTTGCCGGTTTGGTTTTAGTCCATCTTTTAACGGCCGAGTGTCCTTGTTATCTTTCTTAAACTTTTTCATACGTGTTTTCCTAAAAAGATATAGCCCCTCATACTATAAATAACTGAACATATGGCATCGACCAAATCTAATGCTGAAATCCTGACATATAACAGAATTTAATTCTACCTCAATAATCATAGCATGAGAAATACATAACTGCGTGGTGGTCAATTAATTTACACTATATAGGGGCTAGAACAATAAGAGCTTGATTGCTTCTATTCCATCATAAACGCAATAAATGTAAATTTTTTAAGCAGGCGAAACGCAAAAGGATGCAGACAATATCACCACTCCAACACTGAGAGTGACTTATTTCTTTGAGGCCAAGCTAATTTTCAGTTTTAGAACGAAGGAGCATTAATTTCTCTTTAAAAAATTGAATACTTAGATATGTAATTTGGATTCTATGTTACATAATGTTGTAAATTCTGATACGTTTCACATAGTTCTGGAATGTCCAGTATGTCTTTTTTGTACATCAATAACGTGTCCTTGTAGTAGTTTGTTTTTACAGTAGTTTGTTTTTGAGTACTCCATATCTTTGTTTAAAATTTTTGGAGGAATAGGATGAATAAGAAGTATTTCGCGTGTTTAGGTTCTGCGATTGCAGCAGCGACCTTCAGTCCGCATAATTCTTTTGCGCAGAATCAAGAAATTGAAGAAATCGCAGTTACAGGAACAAGAATCAGGGGAATTAACCCAGATAGCTTTTCGCCTGTATCAATAATCAGTCAAGAAGATATCCAAATCTCCGGATCAATATCTATCGGGGAGTTGCTGCAAGAAATGCCCTCCCAAGGCTCCGGGCTAAACAGAAACTACAATAATGGCGGGAGTGGAGCAGTCCGAATGGACTTTAGAAACCTCGGCTCCGGCAGAACCCTTGTGCTCGTTGATGGAAAGCGTTGGATTAATAGCGGCGGCGGAGCAAATAGCTCTGTAGATCTAAACACAATTCCTACCTCCGCTATCTCAAGAGTCGAAATCTTAAAAGACGGAGCATCCGCTGTATACGGCTCTGACGCAATAGGCGCAGTAATTAACATAATTACCAAGGACGATTTTGAGGGAGTCGAATTCCAAGCTCAAACTGGTGAATATTTTGACGGCGGTGGTTTAGCCAACAACTATCAAGTAACTGCAGGGACTTCATTTGACCGCGGATCTTTTATGCTGGGCGCATCCTTAGTCGAGATTGAAGATCTTCACAATTCAGAACGGAAAGAAACGGCCGCAAGACCTTCCTCAGGAGGTTCGTCCGGCACTCCGCAGGGACGCTTAGCATACGGCGGTGTGGTTCCAGGTTGCAGTAACTTCACTCCTAGTGATGGAACAAGCGGAGCATCCGCATCCGATTTTCGTTGCTGGACTAGCCCAGACGATCGGTTTAATTACAATCCGTACAACTATGTAGAAACCCCCAACGAAAGAGTAAATTTATTTGCTAAGGGCCGTTTCAACCTAACTGGCAACACCGACCTTACATTAAATGGTACCTACCAGAATCGTGAATCAGATCAGCTACTTGCTCCTATGCCGCTTTTCTATGGATTTGGTGATTTCGGTGGTGGCGAGGGTATTTCAAGAAATAACCCTTACAACCCTTTTGGGCTTGAACTCTGTGACCTTACTGGTAAATCTGTCGAAGGCAAGACTTGCAATGCATCTAACTACCCAGATGGCTACGCCAGTGGATGGCTTGGGCGCAGACTATTAGAGGCCGGAAATAGAAACTATGTCCAAGACATGCAAACTTACCGTTTCGAAATGGGCATTGAGACAGAAATTAATGGCTGGGACGTCTCGGGCTACGCTATTACGGGCCAAAATAAAAACGTCACGACAACCAATGGGTTGTTAAACACCGGCAACATAAAGACGGCATTGGCGGGAGATTGTGCAAGCCCTTGCGTGCCATTAAATCTTTTTGGTGGACAAGGTGCGGACAGCGCATATCTTGGCGACGGCCTATGGAGTGGCTCAGGTTCAATTACACCGGAAATGGTCGACTACATTACTTTTGAGGCCCACGACACCGGCCAAAATGAAATGAAGAGCTTTGGCTTCGATGTGGCCGGTGAACTAGCAGAGCTTCCTGCTGGAACTGTCGGACTAGCGTTCGGTTATGAGTTTCGTGAAGAGAAAGGATATTATTCTCCGGATGCTTTTATCGCAGCCGGTTTGTCTTCGGGTAACGCTTCGAGTCCTGTTTCCGGCGAATATGATGTCGATGAATGGTATGTAGAAATTGCGGTTCCTATCATAGAAGGCCTTGACCTCAGTGCCGCAACTAGATTCTCTGACTACTCAAGTTTCGGTAACACAACCAACAGCAAAATTGGTCTAACTTTCTCACCGAATGAGATGGTTACGTTTAGAGGAACCTATTCGGAGGGATTCAGGGCACCATCCATCGGCGCCTTGTTTAGCGGTAATAACGACAGTTACCCAGACTTGGCGGACCCATGCGACGTGAATGCAAGTAATTTTACTGGTGGTGCAGGGGGTACTCAAACTGGTCGCTGCGCGGCAGATGGTGTTCCAGCTGGATTTACACAACCTAATACGCAAATTCGGACGACCGTCGGCGGTAACCCGAATACTCAGCCGGAAGAATCGGAAAGCTTCAATTTTGGCGTCGTAGTCAATCCGTTAGACAACCTTACTGTCTATCTTGATTATTATGAAGTTGAAATCACGGATACTATTTCTTCCATTGGTTCCCAGTTAATTCTTAACGGATGCTATCAGGGTACAAATCCTGGCTACTGTAACTTAGTTACAAGACTACCAACTGGTTTTGTGAAAGATCTGCGAAATACCACTAACAACATAGGCAAACTCGAAACTTCTGGTTACGAAATTACAGCCATGTATGACTGGGAAAGCAGCTTTGGTAGCTGGCGAGCTGTTGCAGACTTTGCAATGTTAGATGACTTTGATGTAACTAAGGCAAATGGTTCAGTTGAACACTATGCTGGCCTTGTTGTTGGAAACGCCAGAGATCAATATAAGGATGTTAAAGGCAACCTGCAGTTATTCTGGTCTAGAGGTGATTTTTCAGCTTCGGCGACAGCACAGTACCATGGAGAAGCTGACGGTGTTGCCTCGGCGCCACCAAAAACTTTAGCTGATGGATCTAAAGACGCCGGCGACTCAAAAACGGGGCTAGATGCTACCTGGTATTTAGATATACAGGCCTCGTATAACATGGAAGGTCTTAATTCTATACTTTCAGTTGGAATTGATAATCTATTTGATGAAGACCCACCATTCTTTTCAGATAGCTTTGCCAATGACTTCGACCCTTCGTACAGGACTTGGGGTTCTCAGTTTTGGTATGCTCGAATCACTACTCGGTTTTAAACTATAGCCGAGTAGCAGAAGAGTAGTTGCTGTTAAAATTAGAAGCCCGAGCTTATCCGAGTTCGGGTTTTTTTATTTGACTAAATTTTAAAGTTTTTAAAAATTTTATATTCTGCATGGAACTAATTACCCAGAGTAGGAAGAGACCATTACAGCTAAAGGAGTTGATGGCTTGAAAATGTCACATAAGACCTGTATACCAAGGCTTATTATTAAATTGAAGCGGATAACCCGCAATTTTTAATATTAACTAAAACAAACATTTTCAATATTCAAAATAGAGGATGCAATAATGTCAGAAAAAATTGATGATTTCCGCTTCGTTCATGTTTCCAATGTTTACTCTCAAAATGCTGAAGGACAGCTAGTCAGCCAAGTAAATTGGAAATCTGAAACTGATATGGCTGTTTATGGAGAAGTTTGGTCGACCCTTACTTTTTTACAGAATTATGAAACTCCAGATGCTGAAAGTGGCGAAGTCAGTTTTGCAGGTGAAGCATTTCACGCTGACGGTACAAAGACGATTGGCTTCCAAAAAGGAACATGGAAAAAAGCAGGCGATCACGTTTGGGAACTTGAGATGACAGGGAAAGATAGCCGAGAAGGTGACCTGAAGACGGTCAGCCGAATTTCTTTAGAAACCCTTATATGGGAAGGCTCTGTCTTCCGCCTATAACAACTTATCAATACAAATTGAAAAGAGTTAATTAATCCGGAAGAGATTGCAGGTAAAAATATCTCTTCCGGGTCTAACAATTAATTTAGAAAACATAAACATTTGCTGATTCCTCTAAAGTTGCTAACGCATGAGATTGAGGAAGTGCACTGATAGATAAAGGTGGATTTGAAAAAAATCGCTAAAAGTTTAGATATAAGGCCGATACAGTCAATATCTAATTTTTGAGGAAGGGATTAATCATGGATGTTATTGACACTAGCGCTTTCGCTCTATTTTCTGTGGTAGTGGTTTATTTTGGAATGAAAATTGATGACAAGCTACAGCAGAGAGCAGAAAATATAGAAATGCATGACCCAGATAAAGACCTTCCCGACTCGTTGTCCTAATTCCACTGTGCTTTCCATTTCTGTTAACGCAAAATTAACTCAGAGAACACTAGCTGAACTCTAAAATCCTTCACTCCACTAATTGCTCCCGAACCGAAAATATCCAGGGATTATTGGATTCAACCAGTACGTTTGCCCAGTGGACCGAAGGGGGGGGCGCACCCCTCAAGGCGCGTAAAGTTTTCAACCAGAAGCGAATAGATTATTTTGAACAAACTACTAGCAACAGTAATCCTAGTCTGCTATTTGGTTGCTGCTAATGCCGGCGAGATCTCTGGTAGGGGCCTATAAAATTACCCGATGGACAACGCAAGAGGACACAGCACTTGGCTCGTAATCTAAAACACTCCACCCAACTTGGCAGCTTGCTACTCTCCACGGCTCTAATATGCTCTTTTGCACAGGCCCAAAACACCACTCGCCCCGACCTGGAGGGTGTCTGGAGCAATGCTTCGCTGACCAATCTCACGCGCCGGTCGGGTGTGGATACATTGGTGGTGACGCCTGAAGACGCCCAAGTTATTGCTGCCAGCATACCGATCGGTGGCATTGAGGGTGGGTTCGATGAGGATGATGGTGTCAATAACACGCCTGAGGCAGGCGCGGAAGATTTCGGCGCAAGAGCATATAATCACTTCTGGGTGGACCCTGGCTCTAGTCTTGCGCTGGTGAAGGGCGAATTTCGAACTTCTTACATAATTAATCCGGAGAACGGGCAGGTGCCACGTCTGGAAAACCCGACTGCGGACTATCGGCGCACTAATTTCGGCAGTCGCTATGTCACCGGCATCGGTAATGCTGACGGCCCCGAGGCCCTGCCTCTTTCTGAGCGTTGTATTCTTTCCGAAGGCAGAGCTGGCCCATCGATGCAGAGCGGTTTGTACAATAACAACTATGAGTTCGTGCAGACTGATGATTATGTGATGATCAACGTAGAACAGATGCACGATGCGCGAATCATTCCTATCTTTGACTCGGCTACGGAGGCCCGCGACAATCGCCGGCCGGAGGTCTTGCAGCAATACATGGGAGACTCTGTAGGCTGGTATGAAAATGGTGCTCTGATAGTAGAGACAATCAATGTCAATCCACAACAGATGCAGCAAAGCTCTACCGCCATTACTAAGAATGGCAAAGTGACTGAGCGCTTTACACGTTATTCTGATACTGAGATTGTCTACCGCTTTACCGTGGAAGATTCTGATCTTTACAGCCAACCCTGGACGGCAGAGCTTAGTTTTCATGACATTGGGGGTCAACTCTATGAGTATGCTTGCCACGAAGGGAATTACTCTATGTCGGGATCTCTTGCTGGTGCACGGCGATTAGAAGCTGAACAATAGAGCCAGTATCAGTCGATTCCGATTTACGAGAATATTACAGAAAAGTAATTGACCTGTGACTCTATTCCTAACTCTCGGTGGGCGTGTGACATGCACCCAGTGTAACGCACTGAAAATCACCTATTTTGGTATCTCCAAAGCTATCCCAGATAGCCAATATTTGTAGTATCTTCTGGGGTCATCTAATTACTCATCTGGTGTTATTTAACTTTCATTTGAAACCTTGTAACTTTTCGTAAAAAAAGTCTTACAGGAGAGAAAATTATGAAGCAGTTTTATACCGAAGCTCAAAGAACACTTCAGAATGAATTTAGGACTAGAGACCTTGCCGAAAGAATCAAAGAAGCTGTTGTAACCGAGGTTTTATCAGATCAACAAGCAGCATTCATTCACTCTAGAAATATGTTTTATTTATCAACTGTCGATGAACTAGGATATCCATCCTGCTCTTATAAAGGCGGAGATATTGGGTTTGTAAGAGTCATTGACCCCAAGACAGTTGTTTTTCCTAACTATGATGGCAACGGTATGTTCATGTCTACTGGAAACATACAAGCAAAGTCAAAGATCGGTTTACTTTTTATTGATTTCCAAACGCCTCAAAGAATTCGCGTTAGAGGTGAAGCAAAGTGTATTAAAGAAGGCCCGATTTTAAAAAGTTATCCCGGAGCAAATTTAGCTGTGGAATTAACAGTAAGTAACGTATGGGTAAATTGTCCTCGCTATATTCATCGAATGGATTTGAGTGATCAATCACCTTACATACCAGCAAAAGACGGCACGATTCCACTAGCCTTATGGAAACGCGTTGATCTTGTTCAAGATGTAATAACTGATAAAGACAGAGCAGAAGCAGAATCTTTGGGAATCATTACAATCGATGAGTATGAAGCTAATGTTGCGAACGGTAAGCTCCTCTAGTTGTTATCAGAAATCCCACTTCCTTGGTAGCCAATATCTATAGTATCTTCTGGGTATGAATATGAAGAAACTCCTTCTATTCGCAGCGCTCACTTCGTGAGCAAAAAAATTATGAATACTGCATTTACTTAATTTTTATGACAATTTTTAAGAGGTATAAGAAATGGGTGAAAAAATATCTGATTTTGAACTTAAATTCCAAAGTAGTACTCAGCGGCAGGACGGTGATAATCTAGTTGTGGATGTAAACTGGGCGACCGAGTCTGGCCATGAGATTTATGGGGCTGTTTTTAGTACTACCACTTTTACACATAACATTAATGATCCAGATGCAGAATCTGGAGAAGTTAGTATGGCCGGGCAAGGCATGTTACCGGATGGGACTCGTATAATAGGATTACAAAAGGGAACTTGGCAGAAAGACGGTGACCACAAAATCAAAATAACATTGAGAGGTCGGGATTCAAGAGATGGTGACGTGTACTCTGAGAGTCGTATGGCCCTTGAGACATTGACCTGGTCAGGAATAGTTTATAAGGCATAAAAACTAATCAGCCAGCCTTGTGATTCAATTCAATGACAATTCCTTGGCTGGCTGATTGAGCCCTATCGTATTATCAAAATTAAATGAATAAACCACTAACAACAATAACCCTACCCTGCTTTTCTGTTGCTGCTAATGCGGATGTATTATGAAGATCGGTCACTAATCGTTGCTTAAACAGAAGGCGCAAAGAAATAGTCTGCCTAATTCTGGCTTTTTTAGCCCTATAAAAGTTTTGAGCTTAAATAAGCCCCGGGAGATGTTCAGTGCTGTCGCCAAATTCTTCCAGTGGCACATCAAACCCATCGGCGATTGATAACAGCATATTTGTCATGGGCGTTCCGTCTGCAACACGCAAATGTTTGCCCCCTTTCAGTTTGCCGCTACCTCCACCAACCAGCACTGTTGGCAGATTATCATGTAAGTGCGCATTAGAATCGCTCAAACTAGAGCCAAAAAGTACGAACGAATTATCTAATAAAGAACCAGAGTCATCTTGAGACTCTCGCAGTTTTCCTAAAAGATAAGAAAACATTTCTACATGATGCTGATCAATCTGCTGTAACCTAGCCATACGCACAGGATCATTTTGATGATGTGAAAGGCCGTGATGAGCATCTGGTACACCGATGGAAGGATAAGCTCGATTTCCTCCTTCGCGGCTATACATGAATGTTATAACCCGGGTTAAGTCTGCCTGGAAAGCGATCGCAATCAGATCACTCATAATTTTTACGTGGTCTTCGAAAGAAGGTGGAATTCCCTCTGGCCGATCGAGCGTAGGTAATTCTCCTGCCTCTCTTTGTTCAACATTTTGTATGCGACGTTCGACTTCTCGCACTGAGTCCAAATAGTCAGACAGCTTACTTCTGTCTGAAGCTCCTAGTCTTGGCGTAAGCCGTTGAGTGTCTTGCAACACGAAATCCAACAAGCTTCGGTTCTGCCGCAATTGAATAGCGCGCGCTTCCGGATCAGTGGTGTCACCACTACCAAATAGTTGTTCGAATACTCTTCTGGGATTGGTTTCATAGGGAAGCGGAAGTGTCGGAGAACCCCATGAAATAGTATTACTATAGGCACAGCTGTAACCGGAGTCACAGCCGCCAACCATTCTTACATCTTGTAAACCAATCTCTAATGATGGAAGCGGTGTAGTCTGGCCAATTTGTTGCGCCAACAACTGGTCTATCGATTGTCCATTACGAATATCGGCACCTCGAGTTTTCTTGGGGTGTGCTCCGGTCAACCAACTTGCCCCAGCTCTCGCGTGATCACCAGGCCCATCACCCAATGCTTCGCCATTTCTATGGGCAAGACCACTAACGACAACAGTTTGATCCCGAAATGCTTGAATCGGCTCTAGTGTTTTTGAAAAAGCAAAATTGGAACCATTCTCGGATGGCGTCCAATCATTCATAATGATGCCATTGGCCGTATAAACAAACGCAGCTCGAGTGACGGGTTTCTCGGCAGCAGCAAAGGCTGGCGTCATTGCATCTAAATAAGGTAAAGCTACAGTCGCTCCTACACCTTGTAGAAAAGTACGTCGGGATAGATGTTTTCTAGTTACCATCTCAAGCCTCCGGTATAGTTCTCATGCGGAAAGGAATACTACCAACAATGCCATCTATAAGTGCGGAAAATCGGTAGTTGGATGCCTCTACTAACCGACGCACCTCCCTAAGCGCCGGCCGATCAGAAGGCTCGAGGCCTCGACCTATAGCGTAGGTAAGAAGTTTCTCTGCAAAAGTTTCCACGAATTCATCTTTTCTTGTTAATAGGATACTACTCAATCCATCAAGACCATCAACGACCGTGCCATCCGGAAGTGATCCAGAATCGTCAACTTCTACACCATCTTCTGTTATTCGTTGCCGTCCCACAGCATCAAATGACTCCAATGCAAAGCCAAGGGGATCTAATCGGTTGTGGCAAACTCCACAGGCTGGATTAGCCCGATGTTGTTCTAATGCCTCTCTTAAACTTCCCGCTGAGATTTCCGCTGAATCATCTAACGCTGGAACATCAGGTGGAGGGGGTGGAGGTGGTGACCCTAGGAGGTTTTCTAAAACCCATTTACCACGAAGCACCGGTGACGTTCGAGTAGGATAAGAAGTAATCATTAAAACGCTACCCTGCCCTAGCACGCCGCGCCTGCCTGTATCTCTTAGCGACACACGCCGAAAGTAACCTCCTTCGATGTCATCTATACCATAGTATTTGGCTAACCGTTCATTAACAAATGTGTAGTCTGCATTAATCAGATCGAGAACGCTGCGATCTTGTTTAATCATATTTTCAAGAAACAGTTCTGTTTCTTTTTGAAATGCATAACGTAATGAATCATCAAAATAATCATAGCGAGCCGGATCAGGATTCCAGTCTTGGACATTGCGTAAATGAAGCCACTGACCTCCAAAATTGTCTACTAAGGCCTTACTTTTTGGATCGGCAAGCATTCGCGCTAGTTGAGCAGAGAGAACTTCAGGGTCTTTTAACGCACCCTGTTCTGCCAAAGACAATAATTCTTCGTCCGGAATACTGCTCCAAAGGAAAAAGGAAAGGCGAGACGCTAAGTCGATATCCGAGAGCTCGTAGATATCACCTTGGTTTCCACCTGCTGGCACAGCTGGCACTCGATAGAGAAAACGAGGCGCTACCAGCAAGCCACTCAATGCCATTTCTATACCATATTCGAAACTGCCGCCGTCTGACCTTCCTTCTGAAAATAGAGCTATTAGAGGATCAATATCATTCTCTGTCACTGGGCCGCGATAAGCTAGGCGAGCTAGATTCGTAAGAATGCTGCGAGCACAAGTTATTTCATCATCGACTTGCTCTGGACGGCAAATGAAAATCCTTTGTTGGCTCTCCCGTATACCTACTCGAGTTGTTGCGTAAGGGCCGCCGACTAATACGTAATCAACAGAGTAATTAGAAAGATTATTCAGACTCCCTTCTGAAGTTGTTTCAGGAACTAAATACTCCTTTAGGAAACCAGCTGCAATTTCATGTTCGCCAGCCTCGAGTGTCAGTGGAATTTCATACAATCTGGTACCCTGTTCCGCTTCCAGGTTACTAAAATTTGCATCAATTAATTGTATTCGTTCACCATCAACTCTAACATCGAGTTGCGGTGCTGGCATATGAGCCATACGACGTCCTCTGACTCTGACTGTTATTGTGTAGCCCGCATGGAAAGGAAAAATATGATCAAACAAAATACCTCCACGGGAATTTAAGGGCAGACCATTGATGGCTTCATTACGGGTGCCATCTTGTTGTTCATACCGCTCGACTATGGGTCTAGGAGTTAGAGTTCCCACGGCAAGACGACTCGCCCTTCGAGCTGCTGACACATACTTCTCTATATGCAATGGTGAAACCGTTAACACATCTCCAATATTGTCAAAGCCATAGCCGGAATCATCAGCTGGCAAATCTTTGGCGTGATCCAGATCTATTCCTAACAAGTCTCTTATAGCATTACTGTACTCTGCTCGATTTAGTCGATGAATTGCTGGTGCACCTGGATTCGGATTGATTGCAGATTGTTCATCCAACCGTGCTTCTAACCAAGAGACTAGTTCGAATCTGACTGAATCCGCTGGCTTCGGCATTCCTGCTGGAGGCATCTCTCCAGTAGCTAAACGCCGCAAGATTTTTTCCAGCACATTTGAATGCTCAGCTAGTTCCGAAGCAGTTACGCCCTCCAAACTCAAATCCGCTGTGCGCAATGCATCGTTATGACATACAACACAATACTGATTGAGCGTGTTATCCAGAAGCCGAACAGTGGAAATCTCCGGAGGTTGTTGGGCTAAAATAACGTCAGGAGAACCAACTAATGTCAGTCCTACAACCAGCAGCAGCCTGGGAAACATTTGCCTCATAAAGATTGATCATATAGCATCAAGCCGTCATGGGACAGCTCCTTCGCCTCTCTCTATTCTTCGCCTTTTCAATAGCTTCGTTTGCTGCCACGGCGCAGTCTGTCAATGAAAACAATTCAGCATACATACTCATAGACGCTGTTCAACGGGTCAGTTACAACGAAGTCACAAAACTCATAGAGTCCGGGGTTGATGTGAACGCATCTCGTGCCGACGGATCAACCGCATTAAGTTGGGCAGCACAAAGGCCAGACATTCGAATTGTCACAGTACTTTTGGAAGCTGGCGCCGATCCAAACAGCAAAGATGAAAATGATGAGACTCCACTCTTATTAGCCAGCGCCCGCGGCAATCAACAAATTGTGGAGGCTTTAATCAATGCCGGTGCAAATATCAAGGTAAATAGATGGAGCGGCGACACACCACTTCATGTTGCCATATATGGTGGCAATCTAAATATCGTCCAGCTACTCATTGAAGAAGGTGCAGATGTAAACGCAATTGATTCACGTATGGGACAATCGCCATTGATGCGCGCAGCGGCGAGTGGAAACGAAGAAATAGCACGGGTGCTTATTGAAAATGGAGCAAATCTAAATGCCGCATCAAGTAAAGGTTTTCGGGCAATACACTTTGCTGCACTCTACGGTAAAAAAGGAATCGCCGAAATGCTCGTCAGTGCAAATGCTGAAACACAGATCCCAGCCGGCGAATCGGGTAGCCCTTTTCTTATCGCATTAAGTGAAGGGTATGAAGAAGTTGCTAGGCTTCTTCTTACAGACGACGTCAACGTCAACCTACGAAATTTAGATGGTTCGACACCACTTCATGAAGCTGCAGGAGCTGGCATGATGGAACTGACTCGAGATTTAGTTGAGCGAGGCGCAGATCTTACTGCGCGTCTTGGTACAATACCGGGAAATATATACGAACCTGGCCGAGGTGGCGGGACAACTCCTTTCCTTGCGGCAGCGAGGGGAGGACATGTAAATACGATGCATCTTTTACTATCAGCAGGAGCAAATCCTCATGACCAATCCGATGATGGTGCTGGTTCCGTGCTTTTTGCAACCCGCAGTTTAAATATTGAAGCAATACGGCTTCTGCTGGAATTGGATGCTGATGTAAATGCAACACCACCGAATCGTCCTACCGCTTTGCATACAGCAATACGATTCGGCGAAGATAGAATCGTGGAATATCTAGCAGACAATGGTGCCAATTTTGACGTGCAGGACCATAATAGCCGTACACCTCTTCAGGAAGCAGAGTTTGAAGCGCCGAGGAGTACAATTGAATTGATGCGACGTTTATCAGCAGAGCAAAAGAACTAATTCGATCTAGTGGTAACCTATTTAGAAGCCTTTTTACGCAAGTGGCTCGCTAGTGGCATGTCGTCTGGCTTGTCTGGTAACACATTCACGTAAAAAGATCTCGCCAGTTATCCCAGCCGTCGTCATAGGCTAACGCTTCCAACGCTTTCCAATACTCACGCTCAAGTGCAATAGAACTTCTACCAGAAGCTAAAGTGATTAGTGCTTATGCTCGTCGTCTAGTGCCGCACGATAAACAGCCTCAACAACCTTAGCCCTATCAGGCTGTTCAATTAAACGTTTTTGAATGTCTAACTGCGAAGCCCTGATAGCCCCAGAGAAGGTCTGAGGCGACATGATAGGTTGTATGCCCGTATTACTTGGGCTTAAGGCGTTAGCTGCACCTCGGTGAGAAAGTCTAACATTGCCTGATTTGTTTCTTCTGGTGCTTCTTGCTGCACCCAGTGACCTATCTCAGGAATCAGGACAACATCTCGTAAGTCAGTCGCGACACGGCTCATAGCGCCGGTTAACTGTTCCTTGCTTGCACCACCAATAACCACATCCCTTTCGCCCGCAATAAAAAGCGTAGGTACATCGATTTTTGTCGCTGCAAGGTGCTCTGTAATTTCCCAATTACGCTGAAAGTTTCTATAGTAGTTAACACCGCCGCGGAATCCAGCCATCTCAAA
>Ga0206683_10002091_pt1 | contig 13545 bp, 19 predicted proteins | sample M280m12015metaG_FD_155483 | JGI IMG/M metagenome (GOLD analysis project Ga0206683, IMG submission 155483) | Ammonia-oxidizing marine archaeal communities from Monterey Bay, California, United States - M2 80m 12015 | ecosystem: Environmental > Aquatic > Marine > Intertidal zone | place: USA...
TACCAAATATCTATCAAGGACATACATGCCCAAATTAATACTCCACAAAAGAATGGAGTGACAAAAGCTAAAACTAAAATTGTTTTATCCATTAGGTATTCGCAGTCCTTTAAAGAACTTTCTTAAATTCCTAATAGATTTTCGTCTTAAACGATATGCTCTAATTCTCTGTCTAATGGTATTCATTTTCTACATACTTTGCAAAATCATCAAATCCACCAATTAGTTTTCCATCGTCATGAATTTGAGGAAAGGTTCTTGCATTGGGAAATATTCCCATCAATTCATCTCTTGTAAAATCTTCATCTAATTGATAATAAGTGTAATCAAATCCTTCTGTTTCACATAATTGTTTTGCACTTACACAAAATGGACATAATGGTTTTCCGTAAATATGAATCATGATTGTTCGTCCAACAACTCTTGTATTTCTTCTTCTAGACGAAACCAGTCCGTAGCTCCTTTGGTTTGATCTTGTTCCTTTCTTAATTCTTCTATAGTTTTCTTTTTCATAATTTAAATCCTTCGAATGTAGTGTCATCGACATCTTGTTTAATACCACCAACAATATAAGATTCTATTTCAGTTTCTTGTGGTGCATTTTGAAGTCCTCTACTGTTGAACCAATGTTGTGTCCACGGTAATGGATTATTGGTTGAAGGGACATCGTATAATGGGTCTAACCCGATAGCTCGTAATCTCTTGTTTGCAATAAACTCAATGTAATTTCCTAATAGAGGTGTTGACAGTCCAATCATACTTCCTTCTTTAAATAAGTATTCTGCCCATTCCTTTTCAGTTTGGACACCTTCCTCATATAATTGATACACTTCTTTCTCACAATCTTTCATGACTTTGGTCATGAGTTTGTCTTTCTCAAAGTTCTTGAAGTTTTTTAGGATATGTTGAGTGATAGCGAGGTGTTGAGACTCATCTCGAGCAATCAGAGAAATGATCTTTGCCGATCCTTCCATGAGTTTCAACTCCCCAAATGCGAATGAACATGCAAACGAGACGAAGAATCTTACTCCTTCTAGGATGTTCACCGATATAAGCGCAAGATAAAGTGCCTTATACAGTTCATATTTATCTACTTTTAAATCTAACAGCTGCCTTCGACCTAAACGAATGAACTCATCGTATTTTTCAGTCACCATTTCGGCTCTTTTTACGATTGCTGGTTCGGTTAAGATGGTGTCAAACACATCACTTGGGTCTGCATATATGTTCTTTATAATGTGTGTATAACTTCTAGAGTGGATGGATTCAAAGAAATCCCATGTAATGATGCACGACTCAAGTTCAGGCAAGCTCACAAATGGTAGGAATGCTATGGATGGAGCCCTGCCTTGAACTGAGTCGAGCAAAGTTTGATACCTCAGGTTTGAGGTGAATATATGTTTTTGTGCGTCATTGAGTGTTTGATAATCTGCTCTGTCTTTTTGTAATGACACTTCCTCAGGTCTCCAAAAGAAACCGAGTTGTTTCTGTGTCAATTTATCAAATACTGGATATTTAAATTCGTCAAATCGTTGTGTGTTTAGTGGTTCACCAAAGAACATCTTTTCTTTAGTGAAATCTACATTCTTTTTATTAAATACGGTCATTTTTTCCACCTTTGCCAATCATAAGCATTAACATATTCTGCTAGTTCATCAGGTGGATAAGTGTCATAACTTTCTGAGAATTTATCAAACATTTTTTTCTCTTTTGCACCATCTCTTTCTGCAGTAGTGTCATAACGATTTCGTCTTCCATCAAAATCTAATGCAGCTCTATGTTCACCATTTATACCTGCTCTTGCAAGATTTCCACCATATCTTCTTGCATTAAAACCTGTGTATTCATCCCATTTCATTTCATAACTTGCATCATCCATTTCTCTTATCTGACCACTTGAATTATGAAAATGAAGAAACATGTGATAACTGTAATCACCTAATAAATAATCTCTCCAATGACACATATTCGGGCCTTGATAAACGAGAACATCACCGACTTCTAATGCAATTTGCACTGAACCATTTTTCTTTCGTTGGTGGTGTGGGATATTCTGAACTTCATTCCAAATGTCTTCTTGAAATTGTTTTCTGAGAATCCAATTTTCTTTTCCATTTCCCCATACCTTCCATGGAGTGTTATCATCTGTCCTATAATCCAAACAAACAGTAGTTGATATTTCACAAGATGGTCTGTCTGTGTGTGCTTTTAAATATGCACCTCTCTCATATTTTCTTGTGTATGAATAAGTTTCCTTTAATCTTATGTCCAACACATCCCTTAAAGCATTTCTCAACCAGTGGTGTAATGCTACAGCTGGTGGGAAACAATAAGAACCGTGTGATTTTTGTAATGATGCTGGTGGGGAGTCATGAATTATATCATCCTCTAATTGAAAATAGAGTTGGTGTTGTTCGGGATTTCTCTCAATAACTTTCCATGCGTCTAAAGCCATGGTGATAATTTCTTTAGGGATAAAATCTCTTAATACAATATAACGATTCTCTACAAAATCAATAGTATTTTGATCTGTAAACCCACCATAAAGAGCTGTTTTACCTTTTCCACTCTCGTCATTTAATTTTTGAGTTATTTTTTTGTCAAATCGTGCAAGCTTCGCAGTCGTCTTCGTCATTATCTTCCTCTTTCACATTCCATACTACTGGTTCTAACACGACATCTTCGGTTTTACCGTCCATTGTGTTTTGGTAGTATGCAGTTTTCCATCCATATTTATATGTAGTCAATAAATCTTTTGCCATTACAGATATAGGAACTTCATTATTTTCGTAATTCTCAGGGTTATATGACCAATTACCACTAATGGATTGATCAAAGAACTTTTGCATGACTGAAATGATTTTTATATATCCATCATTATCTTTCATGTCCCACAAAAGTGTATAAAAATTCTTCAAGAAAGAATACTGTGGAACCACCTGTTTAAGGGTTCCTTTTTTACTCTTCTTGACACTCAAGTAATCTCTAGGTGGTTCAACACCATTCGTTGCATTAGAGACGACTGAGGAGCTCTCAGAGGGCATTTGTGAAGACAATGTGGAGTGTCTTAGACCATATTCATCTATAGATTTTCTGAGTTTGTCCCAATCACATTTAAGATCGAATTTACCTAATGTATCTACTGCTTTCTTATAAGTGTCAATGGGTAGTATTCCTTGAGAATACTTTGTTCTGTTATAATATTCACACGGGCCTCTCTCTTCTGAAAGTGCATTGGATGCTTTCAATAGTGAATACTGGAATTGTTCTGTTAATTCATGGACTAATACTAAAGCTTCCTTATCATCGTATTTGACTTTATTCTTTGCAAGGAAATGTGCAAGTCCAATATACCCGATACCCAGTGATCGTCTTGCTCGAGTTGAAATCTCGGCAGCTTTCACTGGATATTTTTGATGATCTATCAGCTCTTCAAGTCCTCTCACTGCTAGATCACACAAATTGTCAAGTTCTTCTAACTTGATTATTCCAACATTAATTGCACTCAATATGCAGAGTGCAATCTCTCCCTCTCCATCAATGTGTTGAATCGGGTCTGTGGGTAAAGTTATTTCCTGACAAAGGTTCGACATGTTGACTTTGTCAAGAAATGAACTATGAGTGTTAGCATGGTCGATATTCATAATGTATATTCGACCTGTCTCTGCTCTCTCTTTTAAAATATCAGTTATTAATTCTCTTGCGTTAACTTTCTTCTTAGGTATGGAAGTTGCTCTTTCATATTTCTCATAAAGTTCATCAAACTCATCTGTTCCAAATGCGTCATAAAGACCATCAACATAATGAGGTGAGAATAATGTAATATCTTCATTATTAAGAAACCTTTTATAAAACAGTTTAGACATTTGAATTGAATAATCCAATTTCCTTACTCTATTATCTTCGGTTCCTTTATTATTTTTTAAGACAATAATGTCTTCGATCTCTTGATGCCAGATTGGAAAATGCACTGTGGCACTTCCACCTCTGACCCCATTTTGAGTGCAACTTCTTACTGTTGCCTCAAACTTTTTAAGAAATGGGATAACACCTGTGTGTTGAACTTCTCCACCTCTTATTTTAGAACCCAAACCTCTAAGTCTTCCACTGTTAATTCCTATTCCCGCTCTCTGTGCAACATATTTTCCGATTGCCATATCCGAGGAGAAAATTGAATCTAATGTATCATCAACATCCACCAAAACACAACTCGCAAATTGTCGTAATGGTGTCCTGACCCCTGCCATAATAGGAGTTGCTATGCTAATTTTAAATGTTGAAACTGCGTCATAGTATCGTTTAACATAATCGATACGAGTCTCTTTATCATATTTGTTAAAGAGTGTCATTGCAATTAACATATACATGAACTGAGGTGTCTCAAATACATGTTGTGTTGATCTGTCTTGAACCAAATACTTGTCTACAACTTGTTGAAGACCAGCATAAGTAAAATCTAAATCTCTTCCGTGTTTAATGTATGAATTTAATTGATCAATTTCTTCCGTAGAATAATGTTCCAATATAGTTCCATCATAAACACCTAACTTAATGTTCTTTTTTATAATGTCTAACAATGGTGGATAGATTTCTGAATCCTTCCACTTAGTGTTAAACACTTGTTTTTGTATTGCAAACAATAAAAGTCTTGCAGCTACAAATTGGTAATTTGGGTTATCTAGTGAAATTAAGTCTGATGCAGACTTAACTAGAATCTTTTGAATTTCTTTTGTTGTGATACTGTCAAAGAATTGAAGTCCACTATTCATTTCTACTAATGATTCACTTACACCTGTGATTCCTCTACAGGCTTTTTCTACCATTATATGAATCTTATCTAAATCAATGTCAACTCTTTTACCATCAGACTTGACTACCTTCATGTCATGATTCATGTTTTCTTATACTCCGTCAATTTCAGTTTAGCTGAAAGACCATCAAATATCGAAGTATTGATAATATCTAAAACATTGCTTTGACTTAATCCATCCATAACCATATCGTTTATATCTTTTATTTCTTTCACTCTTTTATTATGCCAAATTACAACTTTGTAACCAAGATCAATTACCTCTTCTAGTTTTTTAATTATCTCTTTACTACGAGGTTCATTGTCAAAAATGATTACTGCATTGTCTTTGATACTATCGTCTAATTTTTTAAAGTCACTACCACCGACTGCAATACTATTTGGTAGGAATAAACTATCTATCGGCCCTTCTGTCACATAGATCGTTTTTGTTTTGTCCACTTTATTAAGGTTGTAGATAAGTGAAACATCATCTAGGAATTTCATTGTTAAGTATCTCAATGGTGAGTCATTCATTGCTCTACCCGATACTCCAACTAATTCCCCATTCTCTGCAAAGAATGGCAATACGATTCTTGGGTCGTTTCCTAGAACTCGGTCATGGTATTTACTCGATAAATTCGACAAGTGTTGTGAATTATCGACATACCAAAGTTCTTTTATTTTCTCATCAGGAATCTTTCTATTTTGAAGAAACTCTCTAGAAACTATTTTGTCCCATGCAGGCCAACAGACTGCTTTAAGTGTTTCAACACTGATATTTAGTAAATCTTGTTTCGGAGTGAACTTGTATTCGTTGGCTGAAAGTAACTTTTTTTCCTTAGGTTTTACACCCTGTTCTTTCAACCATTCTTTTAGGTATTCCCGATGAATTGTTGGGAAATGATCCTTTATAAAATGAACAGATGAGGTTGCTTTTCCACAATTATGGCACTTATAAACAAAGTTTTGTTCCACCACAAAGTGATAGCCCCTTGACTTGTATTGATTCTTTTTAGAATCTCCACAATAGGGACATCTGTGATTTAATGTGTTCTCATTTTTCCATTTTGCATGCCCTAGATGGGCTATACACATAGAAAGATACTTTCTTTCTAACCATAGCATTATACTATTATACTACGGTTTTGAGGTATTTACAAGAGGGTTTTAGTCTTCTTCTTCGACTGGTGGCCCTTCTTCTCCATACTCATTACCACCTTCTGATAAAGGTGCAATTTCGTCTGAATCAGGTTCGCCATCTTCGTTTCCACCTTCTGATAAAGGTGCAACTTCTGCTTCTTCGGGATTTTCAACAAGAAAGATTTTAGCTTCTAAATCAGCAACTTGTGCATCATATAGAACCATTGCTTCATCCTTTGATGCTTGTGCTAATTCTGCAGCTTCACCTTCTAAATCATCCGAAAAATGAGGAACTTCTAAATCTGCTATCTTGCCTTTAAGAACGGCTACAGCTTCTTCTGTAGATACAATAGTTGATTCTTCTTCTGCCATGGGTTTCTCCAAATTATATTATTATATTGTTATTTATCTTTATTTATGTTTGGAAGCCTATCTTTTGGAACTTGAATCACATATCTATTCTCAACCACTGGTGGTTGTTTGGTTCCCATAGGTCTTGCAATCAATCCTGCTGAACTAATTAATAGTAACACTGCTAGTGGATCAAACACAAAAATAATTGCAAAAATGACCCATCTAATCGCATTGTCAATACGGTTGACACTTTCCTCTTGCCCATAAATAACTTCTGCAACATATTTAACTGGGCCGACTTCCTTCTCAAACCCTAGAATCTCCTGTTCATATACGAATCGTTCATCTCTTAGTCCACTTATTGTATCATAAATCTCGTCAATTTCTGTATTGATTTCTTCTGATTTGACAATTACCTCATCCTGTGCAGAATTATTTAAGTTTTGAAGTCGCCTTATTTCAGTGTTTGAAGTGTTAATAGTGTCTTGGGCTTGTTCTCTATATGAATCTATTTGAGTTTGGAATCCACTGATCTGTTCATTTGCTTGATCTTGTAGTCGATCTCTTTCGGGTTGTTGTTCTCTTCTTACTTGAACACCCAGTGCAACATTATCCGTAGTGTCTCTATTAAATGCACCACCTACCGTGACTGTTCCCTGTTCTGTATAACTCAGAACAATTTGATCCAGTGCAGTTAATGAGGTGTTTAATCTTTCACGAATATCATCTATCTGTCCCTGTGCATAATCTATATCACCTTGAACTCTACTCCATGCACCGTCTCTTATATCTTCCTGTGCATTAACACTTTCGGTTATATCAAATTGACCACCACCAAGTGTATCAAGTCTGATTGTAAGTGTCTCAATTTTGTTTTCTTGTCTTTCAATTTGAGTAGTGAATCGATCTGCTTCTGCTTGTGCAGCTTGAGTGGCATAAGAAGTGTCTGAGGATGCTTTTGCAAGGTATCCAAAAATACCCAGTGAAGTAATGAACATGAGAACTACAACTGAAAATGCAAGATAATACTTTTGTTTTCCAAGTATATCCCATTTCAAATGTAAGTATGCAGCTGTGACAAGTTTACCGAACTCTAAGGCACCTGTCATAATGACAACACCTAGATATGCTCCAGCAAATATTGTGGCAAGACCAATAACCGAGAAGTATGCTGCGATTCCAGCAATTCCGATTGAACTCACCAATGCAAGGTAATTCAAAAATTTGTTCATAATATAATTATTTCTCTAAGGCAGCTCTTTTCCAAATTTCATACTGTTTTTTCTTTCTTACTATAGGTTTGTCTGTAGATACAGCAGCTCCTGTTGCATTCATAGGTGCTTCTTCACCCATAGCTAATTGTGCCTTTTCTTTCTTCCACTCTGCAGCCCATTTTTTGACAAGTTTGAGATCAACACCATATTTCTTTGCGATCTTGTTTACATTCAAACCATCTTCAATGTCTCCAGCGATCCTTGAAAAATATCCTTCGTTAAATTGTTTAAAAGATTTAATATAAGTCATCTGCTGTTACCAATACCCTTTCCCGCTGTGAAAACCCGACATATAAATTAATACCAAAAATATTACTATGTTCTGCAACAACTTCTATCTCTCCTTTAAGTGGATAAATTCTGTTGTTTTGTTCTAATGGTCGTCTAAATCGATATTTAATTCCTGTCCCAACTACAGGTAATTCATTAATTTCTGTAATCATGTGGGCTTTAAGAATATCATTTTCTTTTAAATGACGATAAAACTTTTCACATAGTTCATTCATTTGATCTTCATCCAATTCTGCTTCTTCTTTTAACAGTGCAAGTGCAACTGCATAAGAGGCGAATGCTGTTTTTCCAAACGGAACTTTGTTAATTATTTTTTTCAAGTTAAAGACTAACCTATGTAAAGGTGTCAAAGAACTCTTTTCTTCCTTTGTTTTAGGATCGTTTGGAATCATTTGATTTTTATTTTCGGGATGTGAAACAGATTTTATTCTTTTTCCAACCTTATCAATGAACCCAAATTTATATGCAGCTTGTTTTTCCCAAGGTGTAGTTAACATCTTGAGTATTCTGAATACAATTAATGTGTCGATAACTCTCATATATCTATTTATAGGTTTTGAATGGTGGAGCTGGTGGTCAGATTCGAACTGACGACCTGAGGTTTACAAAACCCCTGCTCTGGCCAACTGAGCTACACCAGCTTATAGGTCTCTTAGTCTTTGTGCAAGGACATCGTCTATTGTTATATCTGTTTCCCAGTCTTCCTCGATATAACCGAGATATAACAACATAGTTTTGATAGAAGACCAATAACTGTCTTCATTTATTTTGAATTTTAACATCCTCATACATGGATCGAATCCAAATACATTGAAGAGTGTTATTAAGTGGTTTAACATTAACCGTTCTCTCAGTTCACCATTTTCATGGTATCTGTGGAGTAGTCGTTTGAGGTATCTAAATCTACGAACATCCTCTTGAAAATCATCAATGTCGATGCACTGAGGATCATCGTAGTTGTTTAAGGCATAAGCCTGAAAATTCTTTGCAGTGAGTTTGTCAAACACAATAGTCATAATATAAAGATATTTAGTGGGTCAAAATCGACCCAAAAATTAAGAGAAGTTTGCGTAAACTTTATAACTGCCTGTATCGAGTTGCTCGTATCTAACAGATAATGTATAATCTCTTGATTCATGTTCGATTTCATCAAAAGGTGTATCTACTGATTTACCTGTGATGTCACCGTATCTTGACATTTTAATATCTAAAGTTCCACTTTCACTAAATTCTCTGTCACCATCTTGAGGAGCTAAACCGAGTAATGAAAGTTTTGCTTCCATTTGACCGATTGCAGCCTCAGGTGTCATATATTCTGAACTTGCAGTATGACCTAGTATTGCGTTGATTTTTCTTTGAACATCGGGATCATCAATATCATGGGGAACATGCTGAGAGGATAATCCAGCATCTTCTTGGTGTCCGTATTGTTCTTCTATAAATTGACTAAATTTTTTCATTGTTATTCCTAAGTTGTAGTAGCTACACCAACACCTAACACTTCTGCATGTGCAGCGAATATTTCATCTGAAACTGTTTTGTCAACAAACTCCACTGTTCCTGCTTTAAGTGTAAATGTTCCGATTAATACACCAGCTGATGTTTCTACAGAAACAACCCTATCGGTTGCTCCTGAGTTATACAATCTGACTACAGTTGAACCAAAGTTCGAACCGTTTGTAGTCGATGTTCCACAAGCTGCTTCTGAACCTATAACCTTTGTTTTCATGGTTTAAGTTCCTATTATGCTACAGCTGTAATTGATCCAGCGGTTGTTCCGATTCCAGCAGATGAAGTAATGGTTGCGTTTCCACCACCAACTGTATCTACTATTGTTGAACCACCTGCGTGGGCTACAGCATTTGCACCAAAACTTAATACATCATTTGCAGCGATAGCAGCGTTTCCTGCTCCGATTGCTAATGTGAATGTGAGTTGGTTAGTTGTTGAACCCGAAGCGTATACTAATACATGTGGGCCTCTACCTGATCCAGTGCCTTGGTTTCCGTTGGCTACTGATAAAGTAGGTGAACCTGTTACGGTAACTGCTTCGTTATAACTTACTGTTGCAGATAATGTTCCACCAGCTGAGACATCCCATGCTGTTGAAACCCAATCTATAGCAGAAATGTCTGCTTGTCCAATATCTGTTGCAAGACCTGTATTACTTCCAACTGCTACTAAGATTTCCTCTTGGGTTCTAGACCCAACAACCTTTCTTAGCACCCAGCCAGCTGCGCTTGCAAATGTATTAGATTTATCTGTTGCTGATAACCATTTAGGTTTTGCTTCGTCAGCGTCTGATACTCCCCATAATGCCATTTTCTTATCCTCTTTTTATAATATCCAAGATTTGCTTGAATGTTTTTTTAAATGTTCTCTGATCCTTTTGGAGCAGTCTTACATATTTAGACTTATCTTGTGGTTTAAGACCGTCTAAAGCTTTATAAACCATGACTGCATCTTTCCACTTGATCTTCGTCTTCTTCATGTCGTCAGTTCTAACTTCTGCGTCCTTTTTCAAGTCCTCAAAGCCTTTCAACTGCATAAACATGTTTGCATCAGGTCTTAACTGTATCCCTGATGCCTTACTGCTCATTGCCATAATGGCACGATCAATAACATCTTCGTCACTTGCTTCCGAGTATTTCCCACCTGCCATCGTAGATATTTTATCTAGTTTAGCCCTCAAATCCCTTTCAGTCTTTGACTGGGAAACTGCTCTCGCAACTTTCTTATTGCCTGCATCCGACATCATGCCGAAGTCTGCAACAACTTCCATCACTTGTTTGACCAAGTTTGCTTGGTCTTTAATGTAACCTAATTTCTTAAGCTTTTCTTTAAAGACCCTATATCTTGCATCTACACGATCCATGATGGTTAGTCCGACTCTTTATCGCCTTTCCAGTTCTTGTCGATATAGTCGTAAAATTCTTTTTCTTTATCTCCACTTAATTCGGCTGGAGATTTAACACCAAATTTCTTTAATGCTGATTGAAAAAACTTCTGATATTCTGCTTTATCACCAGTTTCTTCTTGGTAATTCAGTAAATCTTTTACTGAATCTATTAATCCTTGCGGTAAATCTTTTATATTCATCTTGCTGTCCTTATATCAACATCATTTGGTTTAATTCTCATTTTAGATAATACTTTTTCTATTTCTGATCCACCCCAAACTGGATGAATATTTCTAATTTCAATAGAATCACCATCGTCCATTACATCTGCACCTCTACCCATTTTCCTTTCTGCTTTCTTTAAAGCCTTTAATAAATCGTCCTTTACCTTAGGGTCTATGTCCATTATAGTGATATTATCTTCTTGCAAGACATTTTGTTCTTTTAACTCTTGCCAGTAGTTCACTGTTTTAACTGTCCGTTCTCAAAATAGTCAAACATCTGTTGTTTGCCTTGTTCGTTGAGTCTTAACTGTTTTGCAAGTCTACCCAACATATTTTTTTCAGTGAGTTTTTCTACAGTTTTTTCAACTGAAATCTTTTCTTCCTTAACTTCCTTAACTTCCTTAACAGTTCCTTCATCCATATCATCTAACAATCCATCAATAACATCATCTGCATGATCAGGATCATCATTCTTGATTAAACCTTTATCATAAGCATGTCTCAACAATGCTAACTCTAAAGCACTTCTGTATTTTGGTAAGTTCCCACCAAGTTTAGCAATATCTCTTTTATATTTCTTTTTAATCTGATCGAGAGACAGTGCGCGACCTTCATTCAACTCATGGTTGCAAGCTGGACAAACTTCGACTTTTTCGTCTATTTCTTGAAGTAATAATTCGATTTCTTCATCTACTTGAGATGTTTCTTCTTTAGCTTCGACAAGAGTTTCTTCTTGTTTAGTAAAAGCTCGAACTTCCTCTAGTTTATCCTTCCAGTTTTCTGATTTATAACTCATAGTATTATTTATAAGATTGGATTCCTTGTTGGTGGTTGAAATAACTCTTCTACTCTTAGAACTAGCTTATCTCTTCCTTTAATCAATCTACATTCTCCTCTTGATGCTAATGAATAGTCTTTACCTACTTTTAATTCAATGGGCGTGTCTTCTCTTAATTCGAGTTTCCACCCATTACCTTGTAGTATGTGTATAGTTTGTATTGAGTCGGAACGATGCCATTGTATGTCTTCTTTAAAGGTTAATATACGATATTTCCTATCCGTTCCGTGTTTGGTATGGACTGTTTCAGTGTATGCTAAGTTGTCAGTCAACTTCACTCCCTAATTATATATATTTATTTGTATAAATGTCCGCCGTGGTAAGCTCTAGGGTATCTTGCAACGAAATCTATGTATCTTTGGTCTGTTACATTACCTCTTGCACCCTTGGCAGCCTGTTTCCACCCTGCGGGTTTAAATATGTCCCCTGTTGAAATCTCTATAAATGCGTGAATAGAACCTGCTCTACCCATTTCGTGTGTTTCAACACGGTAAAATTTCTGTGCTTTTCTTGCTACGATTTTGGTTCCTCTTTCTTTGTGCATTTTTGAGAACTCACCACTGTTTATTTGTTTGTTAATGGCTTCTTCGTATTTTTTAACACCATCTTCGATTGAATGATCAGCTTCTACACCACCAGTCATTGTTGATGGTAATACTGGTGCTTCTTCTAACTCAACCTCTTCTTTCATGCCCATAACTTTATGTGCAAGTTTAACTAGAGTATCAAGATTTGCTTTTTCGATTTTCTTTTTGTTTGAATCATTGACTTTGTCGTATGCTTTTACTACAACACTTGCAGTAAACATATCAACCATTACACCTTTAATCTTTTGTGCTTGTTTGTTCTTGACTATATCTTGCATTGTTTGGAATGCAGTTTCTTCTGTTAACTCTTTTTTACTTTCTGTAAAGAAACCAAAGAATTTTTCAACATCTTGTTCTGTTACATGTTCACCAAAGTTTGCAATATCAAGTGCTTTCGTCACATCTTTATGTTTAGAAAGACCTCTTTTAAGTTTTTCAATTTGTTTAATTGCATAGGACATTGCACCACCGTGATCAAGTGCGATCTCTACTGCTTTTCTGACAGTCTTATCTCTGACTTTATGTTTTCTAAAATATGAACTAATCTCTGCACCACTTAATTTAGAACCACTCATTTTATTTTTAGCTTCTTGCCACTCTTCAAATGATTGGTTTGCTTCTTTGATACCAAGTTTCTTCATCTCTTTTGCAATCTCTTTGTTGATTGCTTTAAGAGCTTTTAATGAAGGATTTTTAACACCTGACTTGTCTTGAGCTTTATCGATTGCTTCCATTTCTCTTGCTTTCTTGAGTAGAAGGTCTGAGTATCTAAGGTATTTTCCTTCTGATAATTTTGGTTTTGTCACTATATCTTTCTCCTCTGATAAACTTTTTAGTCTAGTTTGTGGGTCTTTAGTATTACTCACAACTATATCCACTATTGGTTTAATATCAATATCAAGTTTCTTAATATTTCCTTTTTCTCCATGACCAAATCCCATTTGAAGTGGATCATCAACGAAGTATGTATTTTTTGCTAATGGTTTATATTTTGGATTCTTTAATTCTCTTTTAACAAGTGCAGACATCCGTTTCCATTCTTTTTCATCACTGAACCTAATTTCAATGTCTGTAATTTTCTTTAACCCTTTAATGTCTTTTTGAAGAATACTTTTACCTTCATCTATTGAATGTGCATGAGGTTTA
>Ga0206683_10002092_pt1 | contig 13539 bp, 20 predicted proteins | sample M280m12015metaG_FD_155483 | JGI IMG/M metagenome (GOLD analysis project Ga0206683, IMG submission 155483) | Ammonia-oxidizing marine archaeal communities from Monterey Bay, California, United States - M2 80m 12015 | ecosystem: Environmental > Aquatic > Marine > Intertidal zone | place: USA...
GTTACGGAGTGCCCACGTCATGCCGTGACCCTGGGCGACCCTGGGCGACACCCTGGGCAGCAGCGACCGACCCACGCCCAGAAAAAAGAAACGGTAGTTGCAGGGGCAAGCACCCGTTTTCACTATCCCAGCCAGGGGGGACCCCCCTCGGGGGGTGGGGGTCCCGCGGTTGCATATGTATAGATATAGATGTTCGGTGCGTTCTGTTTTTTGGAACTTGGGTGGGGGGGGAGTGTGGGTGTTTTCTTTTTTTGTGTTCTTGGGTTGTATCCTTTGGGTGCGATGTGGATACAATAAGGGGGGAGGGGGGGTTGGGGGAAATGCTTAGGGCATTTCCCCCAACCCCCTCTTTTAAGGTATACATGGGTGTCCCACTTTGTTGTGGGACAGTTGGTCTTTCTTGTAGGAGGTTGTTGGATGCCGCAAAACGGTGGTGGAAAAGGTTGGGTGACTGATCCTGATTCTGGTGAGCAGGTTATGCCTGGTCAGTGGACTGAGTTTTTGGATTGGTTGTTGTCGGAGGTTCGTGAGCCTGGGACTCAGAAGGAGTGGTGTGAGGAGCGGGGGTTGAATGATCGGACTGTTCGTCGTTGGAAGGTGGATTCTCGGTTTGTCCGTGAGTGGGACCGTAGGGCCGCTGAACTTAACGTCCATCCTGAACGTACACAATCGGTTGTTGATGCGTTGTACAAGAGTGCGGCTCAGGGTGATGTGAAGGCTGCTGCGTTGTATTTGCAGTACATCGATAAGTTCACTCCGAAGCGTCGTGTGTTGGTTGAGGATGATCGGGATGCGTCTGGTTTGTCTGATGAAGAGTTGGCTGCAGAGTTGGATGGTTTGATTTCTGAGTTGAGGAGTGACGATGCCTAAGGTTGGTAAGAAACGTTTTTCTTATTCGTCTAAGGGCCGTAAGGCTGCTAAGTCGTATGCCAAAAAGACGGGCAAGAAAGTTACTAAAAGGTGAGGGTGTTGGGGGCTACTTCACAGGATTTGCATGATGACGGGATGTGGATGCAGCTTGAAGAGATGGGGGAGCGTCCTGATTTGCTAACTGACCCGTTTTTGGATGATGAGCCTATTGAGTGTTCGATTGATGAGGTCGATGTTTGTGAGAGTTGTCAATAATGGCACCACCTAAGAAACCGTTTGCTCAGCTTGGCCCCACCGCAAGGTATTTGCGGCGGAACCCTGATGCTCGGGCAACGAAACAGGTGACGGATACAAAAGTTAATCGGCGTCCTGAGCAGGTTCAGAAGCGTGTTGAAGCTAATGGGGCTCGCCGAAGGGCGAAAGCGTTGGGTATGCAGATAACTGGTCGTGATGCTTCGCATCAGAAGGATGGAAGCATCAAGTTTGAGGACTCTGCGAAGAATCGTGGGCGTCGGGGTGAGGGGAATCGTTAAGGATTTGGGGATTCATGTCGATAGAGGATGTCGCGGAGAAGGCTGATGTTTGGTCTGAAGCTGTTAAGAAGATTATTAAAGCGATTACGGCTGCTGTTATTGCGCTTGTCGCTGGTATTAGTGGTCTTATGATGCTTTGGCCTAGCAGCGAAGGGAAACCCGAGGAGATTCGTACTGAGTTGATTACTGGTGGGGGCTATTCGGTGCAGTGTTCTCAGTTTATGAATACGATTGATATCACTTGGACTGAGCAGCAGTGGTCTGTTTGGGAACAATTACGAAAAGATATGGGTTGTTGATGACTGATTTCAGAGTTTCGGTGTGTGCGGGTCAGGGGTTTCGGATTCGTCCAATCATACGTAAGTACAGGAAAGAAGACCAGATGGTGATGCGTGGTTTACCTGTGTTTAGGACGCCGTGCCCGTATGTGCCTGAGGTTGTGTTGGGCGGTGAAGGATAATGGCTGAGGATTTGGAGCAGGATTTCCGTCAGATCAAAATTTCTCGGCTGACATTGGGTTTGATTATGTCAGTAGCTGTGACTTCTGGTGTGATTGTTTGGAATGCCGCGCAGGTCGCTGGTCGTATTGGGGAGTTGGAGCAGTCTGTTAATCGGATTCAAACCGATATGAATTCAATCCAAGGAACTGACCCTGCGATTTTGGTCCGTTTAGATGCGATGGAAGATGTTTTGGAAGATTTGAGTGAAAGCGTTGATGGCGCTGATGAGCTTTCTGAGCGTCTTGACGAGTTTGAGGAGTGGATTGACGAGTTGGATCGTGACTCTGGGGAGGAGTTGCGTTGGGAGTTGGATGATTTGCATCATCGTTCTTGGGCATTTGAGGAAGCTCTTCGTTCTAGGTCTTGGGGTGAGGAAATCTTAGATGAGTATTTGGGGCGTTAGTTGAAAGTTTGGATTGACCAAGATTTATGCACTGGGGATGGTATCTGCGTAGAAATCTGTCCTTCAGTTTTTGACATGCATGCTGATGGTTTGGCTTATGTGAAAGAGCCTGACTGGCCGAACCTGTATGGGCCGAAGGGTTCCCCGAAAGGTGAACCCGTCCACAAAATGAGTGAGGGTATGGCTACAGTTCCAGACGAGGACATTGATGCGTTAATTGAAGCTGCCGAGGAATGTCCTGGTGAATGCATTTTCATTGAGCCTGGCTAGCGAAGTGGGTAACCGCTGTACCACATGACTGCTGCGTTACGTTCACCTGATTCGATAGGAGTTACACGATGTTCCATGAAGCTGGGGAATACAACGATAGATCCTCTGGGGGCGTCGTTGAATATGTGAAGCTGGTCATAGCATCGGAGTTCAAGTTCCCCTCCCGTGTAATCTTTGGGATCTGAAAGGTTGACTGTTGCTGAAAGTTTTCGGACAGTTCCCTGAAATTTGGGGAACGGTGTCACGTTCAAAGGAATCGGTGCCGCTACCTGAGCAACAAGTTTGCGGGCAGCGTGCTGGTCTTGGTTTCCGTCAATATGCCAGTTGTAATGGTCGCCAACGGAGTACCTGGTGTATTGAACAGCTTCTGGTACTTCTAAATCAAAGTACCAGCCTGCTTCTTTGTTGGCTTGTTGTATCCAAGCGCCAAGCATCTCAGTACAGAAGATTTCATAGATCCATGAGATCTGCGATTTCCGATGCCCTTCTTCGTGTCCGAAATGAAACCCTTCGACTTGTTCACTCTGCTCCGCAGCCTGGTCCAAGTCATCGCATTGCTGTGGGGTTAAAGCCTCTGGGATGTACCAGTAATGATTGGTGAGCACAATGTCTAGGTTAGCTGAGCTTCGACAAGAAGCAGAGTGGAGAAAATGTGTACGGGATGAGAACTATTTTTTACAGAATTATTGGCACATCGCTCACCCTGCTCACGGGCGTATTCTTTTTGCTTTACGTGAGGCTCAGGCGGAAGCTATCAAACATTGGGCCAAAAATAGGTACTCACTCACCCTGAAAGCCCGCCAAATTGGGTGGAGCACCCTGGTAGCTGCACACCAGTTCTGGTTAGCGTATTTTCATGCAGACCAAAACATTATTGATCTCTCCAGAACAGAGAGAGAGTCCGTACTACTACTCCGAAAAAGCAAATACGGGTTCAGTCACCTCCCCAAGTGGATGGTTGAACGTGGACCTAAATCACTAGTCGAACACCAGCAACGCATGGGGTTTGCTAACGGATCTCAGATTGTATCCCTCCCTTCAGCATCAGATCCCGCCCGTGGAGAGTCCGCCACCCTCATCGTGGTCGATGAATGGGCATTCCTACCATCCCCCGAAGAAGCGTGGAGTTCCATAGAACCAGTAGCCGATGTCGGTGGCCGCATCATTGGGCTGAGCACAGCGAACGGTTCAGGAAACTTTTTTCACCAACTATGGGTTGGCGCAACAACAGGCTCCAACAAATTTGAGTCAATGTTTTATCCCTGGTCAGCAACCGAAGACCGTGGTGATGCCTGGTATCAGGAAAAGATTGAGTCAATGCTGCCCTGGCAGCTTGCTCAGGAGTATCCGACAACGCCCGAAGAGGCGTTCGTTAAGTCGGGTAATCCTGTTTTTGATCTCGACATTTTGGAAGAAATGTCGAGACAGACCACCTTTGGAGAAACAGGTTATTTAAGCCGCAATGGTTCAGTTATAGAGTTCCGAACATGAGCTTAGAAGTTTGGGAGCCCCCAGTTGTTAATAATGCTTACGTCATAGGAGTGGATACAGCCGAGGGGTTAGGCCACGGCGACTACAGCGTTATCCAAGTCCTAAACGTTGGAACAGGAAACCAGTCAGCTATCTGGCATGGGCACATAGCACCAGATCTCCTAGCTGAAGAAGTCATGGCTGTAGGCAAGTGGTACTACAACGCTCTGTGCTGCGTGGAGTCCAATAACCACGGTTTAACAACCATCACAGAACTACGCCATTTGGGGTATCCGAACCTGTTTCGGAAACGACAACTCAATAATGTGAACAACCGAATTGGTCAAGAATACGGTTGGAAAACTACTCGAACATCTAAACCTTTAATGATTGATGACCTGAGTTCCGCATTGCGGAACAGCGAGTTACGAATTAACGACCGAAACACCATCGGAGAGTTACGCACCTTTGTGCGTAACGACCGAGGATCAATGTCGGGGTCCCCATATGATGACCGAGTTATGGCGTTAGCGTTAGCAAACCAAATGCGTAAATATGCTTACGAACCTGAGTATGCACCAGAGGTAAACGATTATTGGACGGTGAACTGGTTTGCCCGACTTGCAGGGGTAACTGAAGAATCCTCCACAACCAACATCGGAGCGTATACAGTTCGTGGGACACGATAATCTTCATATAGAGCATGTTCTACAAGGAAGGGCTGTAATGGCTAAATTTGTTTCGCAGACTAGCGGGACCCAAACTGTTGATGGGGCAAAAGGCAAGAACGGTAAAATGGAACGTGGTTCCAGCGTTGTTGCTAATCCTATTTGGTCCCCTGGTGGGCCACAGTCCCCCGATCAACGGATGAAAGACTCTAAGTACGCCAACCAAACGGGTGGCTACGGTCAAACTGGTGTTCGAGAAACTCCCGAAAATCAGCACGGAACTACTGGCAAAGTGGAACCTGGGGAACAACCCGATTTTCGCGGCCATAACGCTGGCTGATCTATGGCCGTCTTGCCAGACGGAGCAACTTTCGAGGAATTTACTGCCTACGTCCTAAACAGGCGTGGTGCAGTTTCCTTGAAAGAACTCCGAGAGCTTTACGAGCGACGGCTCCGCCTGAAGTCGGTTACCGTATCGACTGGTCAGGGCTTTCAATCTTCATTGCCCCCTGAAGAGCGGGGGCTTACAAAGCGTGAACGGGAATCCAAAGCTCACGCTGAGGTTAAAGCTTCAGGACGCAATTTTGAGAAATTGCCAGAGAAAGCACAGTTCTAAATATGCCTCGGAAAACTCGACAAGAGCTACACGAAGAATACATTCAGAAAATTGATAAATGTGAGCGTTGGAGAGAAGCAGAGGGCTTTGAGCAAACCTGGCGTCGCCTTAATGATCTTTACCGTGGCAAACACTGGCCTGCAACAACGTCAACAAAACATGATCTGATAGCAGTCAACTTGGCATTCAGCACAATCAATGTGATTGCGCCGAGTGTTGCTGTGAACTACCCCAAAATAGTTGTTCAGGCAACAGATGCTGCCGATAATGATCGGGCAGCATTTGTTGAGGCTGTCGCTAACTACCTTTGGAAACATCACGATTTCCGTACGCCCTTTCGTTCAGCAGTCAAAGATTTTCTTATCTTTGGGCATGGCTGGGTCAAAGTCGGTTGGAAATTTGTTGAGCAAGAACAATCTGTTACCGAATCAGAACGAGATGCGTTAATTTCGCAAGCTATCAATGAGGTAGACCAGTTTGCGATGGAGTCGCCTGAATTAGCAGGCGATCTCCCAACCGACGAAGATCTCATGGCAAACATTCCTTCAACCCTTATGCGTGTCGTTGAAGACCAACCCTTCGTGGAACGTATATCGCCTTTCGATGTGTTCGTTGACCCTGCAGCTACCTGCATGGGCGATGCCAAATGGATCGCCCAAAAAATTGTTCGTCCCCTCGAAGAAGCCCAAAACGATCAACGATATAAACCATCTGTTCGTAAACGGCTTTCCTCTGACGGCGGCTACTCCAAACCAGGTGACTTCTCCGATAATCGCAACGAATTTGTTGGCGATCAAGTAACTATCTGGGAATTTTATGACATTTCTGCCAATACGTTGGCAGTTTACGGGGCTAACTCGTCAGAGTTTCTTATCGATCCGATGCCGATGCCGTACGCCTACGGTCAACCCTTTGTGATGCTTCGCAACTACGAGGTCCCTGATCGGTTCTACCCAATCGGAGATTTAGAATCCATCGAATCTTTGCAACTGGAACTCGACAAAACTCGTAGCCAGTTGATGAACGACAGAAAACGGTATGCAAGAAAATACCTCTACCACGAACGTTCATTTGGGCCTGAAGGTCGAGAAGCCCTTGAATCCGAAGACGATGGCCGACTAGTTCCCGTTGTAGACGAGAACAAACCACTTCAAGATGTGGTTGTTCCAATGCCACAAATCCCGATTAGCCCAGAAATTTACAACTACTCAAACATTATCGAAAACGATATAAATACGGTAAGCGGCATTAGTGAATACGCCCGTGGGGCTATGCCCGAGATTAGGCGTACAGCTACTGAAGCTTCAATCGTCGCTGATGCCCAAAATGCTCGATCTGCAGACAAGTTAGCAATCATTGAACTCGCTATTTCGGCTCTTGCCCGTCGTGTACTCCAACTCATGCAACAATTCATGACTGGGGACCACATGGCCCGTATCTCAGGTAAAGGTCAAGACCTATTTGTCGAATACAACCGTGAAGATATCGTCGGAGAATACGATTTCTCGGTTCAAGCAGGTTCGACTCAACCGATGAACGAAACTATTAGGAAACAACAAGCAATTAGTTTGATGAACGCTGTCGGTCCCCTCGTGGGAACAGTCATTGACCCTCAAGCGTTAGCTGTTCACGTATTGGAATCAGGTTTCGGGATCAAAGACCCCGAAAAGTTCTTGATACAACAGCCCGATGCACAAACAATGGCCGAAGAAAACCAAGTATCGCCTGATCCTGCGGCTGCAGGCGGAATGCCTCCCCAAATGGGTGGAGTACCTGCTCCACCAGTCGAAGGAGGCGCTTTTGCGCCCACTGGAGGAGTCCCACCAGAGCTTTTAGCCCAATTACAAGGACAAATGGGCATGGAACTCCCCTCTCTGTGATGGGACACAGCTATATTCTTATAGGAGCAACTCGTTGAAGACTCCTAGGAGGGGCTAGTGCCCGAAGAAACCGAAGTAGAACTGGAATCCACAGAAGTCGTGGACAATCTTGACGCTTCACAAGAAACCGAAGTTGACGAAGGACCTGCAGTAGACGAGCAAACGTACACCATTAAGGTGGACGGCGAGGAAATGCAGATACCCGAAAGTGAACTTGTAAATGGATACCAGCGTCAAGCGGATTACACCCGCAAAACGCAGGAATTATCCGCTGAACGTGACCGTTTGCAACAAGCCGAAGCGATTGTATCCGCTCTGGAATCAAACCCAGAAGAGACACTAAGAGTTTTAGCTCGTTCTTTTGATTTGGACACTCCTGTCGCACAAGCGACGGAACCCGAAGAGTGGGAGGAGCAAGATCCGACCGCTCAAAGACTAGCTAGCCTCGAACAAAAAATCGAACGGCAAGAATCAAACCAACGTCAGCAAGCCGTAGAAAGCGAAGTCCAAAGGTTGCAAGGAATGTACGGAGAATTTGATTCTCGGGAACTTCTGAACCATGCGTTGAAGAATAAGATATCTAATCTTGAAGCAGCATTCACCCACTGGCAATTTAACGATGTTAAATCGACAGCGGACAAGCTACAGAAAGAACAAGACATCACAACTCAGAAACGTGAAGCAGCCGTAGTTACTGCAGGTGGGTCAACCCAAGCGGGAACCCAACCAAAGCCTGAAGGAAAAGCTGGCAGTATCAGGGAAGCGTTTGCTTTGGCAAAAAAACAATTAAGCACTTGACCTTTTAGGAGCAAACCAAATGGCTGGAAATACCAGTTTCGATGAGATTCTGACAACGACTCTCAACAACTACATTCCTAAATTGACTGACAACATTTTTTCTGCTCGTCCACTGTTTTATGCGTTGACCAACGGTCAAACCATGAGAACTGTTAGTGGCGGCGCAAAAATTATTGTTCCAGTTATTTATGGAAAAAACACAACTGCACAATCGTATGCAGGCACTGAAACCATTCTTACTGCAGCCCAGACAGGCATTTCGGCTGCTGAGTATGACTGGGGCCAGTATGCGGCAACGGTAACAATCAACGGCATGGAAGAAGCCAAAAACAACGGCGAAGCTCAAATCATTGATCTTCTCGAAGGCAAAATCTTCCAGACCCAGGAAACCATTATTGAGAACATGAACACCATGTTCCACGGTGATGGAACCACCAAATCGACAGACTGGAACGGCCTCGCGAACATCGTTGACGGTTCTTTATTGACAGGTAACACATTGGGTGGAATTGACCCAAGTGCGGCTGCCAACGTCAACGAATGGTGGGTATCTAATGAGGTTGCTCTCGGTGGCGCTCTTACGACCGCTGCTATGGCAACGTCATACAACAACGTTTCAGTCGGCAATGATCAACCAACGATCATAATGACGACCCAAGCGTTGTATGAGAAGTATGAAGGACTGCTCACCTCCAATATCCGTTACACGGATACTGACATGGCTGATGCTGGCTTCCAGAACCTCATGTTCAAAGGTGCTCCTGTAACCTTTGACGGAGCAACACCCTCTGGCGTGGTGTACTTCTTGAATACGAAGTACCTCCAGCTAGTACGTCACTCGGATGTTTGGTTCAAACCGACACCATTCGTGCGACCAATTTCACAAGATGCTGTGTTCTCACAGATTCTTTGTTACGGGCAATTGACTTGTTCCAACCGAGCAAGGCAAGCCCTCATCACAGGCGCAACCTGATAAACGTAGTGCCGCTCGACGGGGTGAGGGTTTCGGCTCTCACCCCGTCTAAGAGTTCTGAGGATTCATGGGTAGAGAACTAGCTTTAGGATACGGAACAAATCGAAGAGTATCTGGTGACCCAGGCAAGGACCATACGGCTGCTTTGCCTCGTAACGAATACTTTGGTAGTCGTAACGTGCGTGCGGTAAACGCTGATCTGCCATTTCAAGAACCAGAGCCTGCAACCTGTTCCGCTACTACAAAAGCTGGTGATCCTTGCAAAGCTCGCCCCGCTGAAGGGGAAAGTCTTTGTACTTTCCATAAGGAGTAGCGGTGCAGATAGAAGAAATGCGAGCGTACATCAGAAGCGTTGTAGAAATCGATAGCAGCGACATCTCCGATGATGTGCTCAACCGTTTCCTGGGAGAAGGCTACGATCAAGTTGTTTACAGCGAAAAACGTTGGCCCTGGTACGAAGTTTCTTCGACCTTTGACACAGTTGCATCCACCTCTGACTACACACTTGCTACCGTTGGTGCATCTATCACCAACGGTTTAAGAGAAATTCAATCTCTTCGCTCAACTGAGCAGGTACTTACTTTCCTGGGGCGAGATAACGGAGATATTGTCTACCCAATCGACGCCGCCAGTAGCGGTCTTGTCTATTACTGGAGTTTTTGGGCCGAGACTGTTCGGTTGTATCCAACACCATCTGGTGCTCAAACAATTCATGTAAGGGGATACAAAAACCCCACTGCGTTTGGTGCGGGTTCGGCAAATGGGACATCTCCTAGCGATTTCCCTGAACCTTTCCACATTGTGATTGCGACCTACGCAATCAGTCGAGCTTACGATCAGCAAGAAGACCCCGAAATAGCTGCAAATTATTTTCAGACTTTCGGAAGAGAACTCGACAACCTTAGGGCCAGGTACCTGGATTCTCCTGCCCCGCAACCATTAATTCTGAACACGATGAACGCTTCCAGATGGCGTTCTCAAAGCATAATGCCTGACCGTCTTCGTTATAGCTGGGAATAACAGATGACTCGTCCTGGTTTCAAACTCGAAATGCTGCAAGATTTCAGTGGGGGTCTGAACTTTCGTTCAGATCAGTTCAATCTTGCTCCTACCGAGAGCCCTAAAATGCTCAATGTTGATGTGGACCCTAGGGGTGGCATCAAGATGAGACTCGGAGTTCAACAAAGAAACCCGACTGCCCTAAACTCTGATGTCACTGGGTTGAGTCAGTTCACACCCGATGGTGGTACCGCACGAGTGATCTGCTCGTACGGTACAACGGTTGCAGAATCAGCAACAGCTGATTTTACGTCGCTTGCTGGGGTTTCGGTCACCAACGGTGAACGGATGTACGGGCAGACCACAAATTCAAAGTTTTATGGGGTGTCAGGCACCAGTCCATCATTTGTTTATGACGGCACCACAGCTACAAACCTTGCTTCCAATGTAAATGGTTCCGCAGGTAACTATCCGATAGCTAAGTACACCTGTCACTGGAATAACTTTGCGTGGGTGGCCCACACAGTGGAAAGTGGCACAGCACACGCTAACCGTGTGCGTTGGTCAAAGGTCGATGACCCTGAGTCATGGCAAGATTTCGATTACATCGATGTGAATGTGGGTGAGCGTGGCGATGAACTAGCTGGTCTGGTTCCTTACGCTGACCGTTTACTGATCTTCAAAACGAACAGTGTCCATGCGTTATTTGGTTCTAGTGCCGAAACGTTTCATTTAGTGCCTCTGAGCCAAGATGTGGGCTCTATCTCTCAGTCGTCGCCAGTATCAACGCCTTACGGTGTTTTCTTCTGGTATGACCGTCAAGGTGTATGGGTATACAACGGGGAACAGTTTGTTTGGGTGTTCGACAGGTTGCAACCAGCCATTGATGATGGCCGTTTGCAGTTCGATAACCCACCTCAGCTTGCGTGGTTCAAAAACCGTTTATATGTTTCGGTTGATTGGAGCGACACAGGATCGGCTATTACCACTCGTCGGGTGCTCATATTTGATCCGACGTTAGGTGGCGGCGGTGCTTGGACAATGACAGATATTGACGCCAACGTGATGTTGACGTTTGCGCCACCCAATGATCAACAAGATCTTCTGGGGGGATGTTCTGCTGCCACTGGTCGAGTGATCCACTTGGAACAAGACCTAGAAAGCGATTACTACGGGGTTGCAGCTTCCCACATTGTTAGTTCGTATACGACGAGTTGGCTGGTGGGTAAGAACCCTATTGTTCGTAAGCGTTGGGGTAAACCTCGAATTGTGGTGAGTTCTGATTCAACGGTTGCGTTGTCCGCAACATTGTTCACGGATTACGACACAGCAAGTTCTAAGAAATCCATGAACTTTGGTGTGCAAACTGCTGCTACTGCGGCTGCTACTTGGGCGCAGTCTGCTGGGCCGACAGGCGGTACAGGTGTTTGGGGTGTTAGCGCTACGGGTAGTCTTTGGTCTGGGGAACCTAATACTGATGTCACAAACATTGAGCGTTTACCTACGCTTGGGACAGCTAAGGCTATACAAATGAGGATTGACGGTCCAACAACTGTTGACGAGGCTTGGGAAGTAAACGCTATGGCATTCACATATTTACCTAGGAGATTGCGCTAATGGCGACGTTTACAGCCCCTAAAGGTACCGTCAGTGCTGGTAATGCGATTATCGCTGATGACCACAACGAGAACTGGACGTATGTTAAGAACTGGTTAGAGGGTGTCGTTGGTAACGCCACGTACCCTGGGGTGATTCAGTCTGACGGTGGCGGGTCTATTACTGGAACTTTGGATATTTCTGCTTCTTTGAGTTCTGGTTCTCTGACGACTACGGGCACAGTTAATCTTGGGGCAACTAATACTTTTTTGTTAGACACAGCGCAAGCAAATGTGATTGGTTTAAGCGCTGGTGCCAGCATTACAGGTAACACCGCTGGTGGTCACCTTTTCGATCTAGGTGTCCCCGTCGGAACAGAAGTAACGTACACAAACCATTACCAATACTCCAAGTACGACACAACCGCTGGCGGAGGTAACCCAACTCCCGTTCCTCGCCCTCAGTCTCAATATCGGTTAGTCGTAGAAGGCTCTATTGCGTTCACGGGTGACCTTATTGGTTACACAGACCAGTGGACAGGAAACGGCAATACTTACACAGCGGGTACTGGTAGCCGTATCGAAACCCAATGGATGAATGTTCGAGAGAACCTCGATGTTGGTGGCTATGTCAGAGTTATGACTGACTTAGACCATGCTCGCCTTTTCATGGGTAATGACTACCATAATCCTCCCGTTTATGAAGATTGGTTGGAGTGGAACGACAATGTTCATACAAACCAACCAGGATTCGGGTTCCACATAAACGGAACTTCTTCTGTAAACGAGAGCGGTCGTATTCTTTCCATCTCGAAAGATGGGAACAACTATGTAGATGTTCGTGCTCCTGTCCAAAGCAACATTGGCGGTTCGACTACTGCTGGTTGGCCGTCGATCTCAGGCTCCCCAGCGCATATTGATACAAACACCCAACGCCTTGGCGTAAATACTTCTTCTATTCGTTTCAAAGAAGATGTAGAAGATTTGGGCACAGAAGAGAACTGGGACAAACTGCGTTCGTTGAAGCCACGCACGTTCCGTTGGAACCGTGAAGTAGCTGAACGCTCTAGCTTGGATTATGAAACTCAGATCCCAGAGCCAGGGTTTATTGCTGAGGAAGTTCACGAAGTGGCACCTGATATGACGTTGTATGACGCTGAAGGTGATCCGATTGTGTATCGAGAGAAGTCGATGCTTGCGATGCTAGTTAAAGCAGTGCAAGACATCGACAATCGGTTAGGGGCGCTTGAATAATGCCCACAGGTGCAACATACGTTCAGGACGTAGGTGGAGGAACAAACCTCATTTCCTATGCCGATGGGCTCACCTATCAGGGTGTGTGGTCCTCAGGCACCTCTTACGCTGTTGGCGACGTTGTATCCTACAACAATGGTTCTTATGTTTCTCGAACATCTCAGCAAGGCAATACCCCTGGGAGTACGACGTACTGGCAACTGATTTCCAATGCGGGAACGGCTGGCGGGCCAGGCCCCGCAGGAGCCTCAGGCCCCCAAGGCCCAACAGGCCCTTCAGGTCCCTCTGGATACACCATCCTAAACGGTGTTGGTGACCCACAAAACGTTTTGGGTGTTGACGGCGACTTTTACCTGAATGTATCCAACGACTATTTCTTTGGACCGAAAGCTGGCGGTGTTTGGCCTGTAGGTAACTCTTTGATTGGGCCGCAAGGACCAATCGGGAACACGGGGCCAACTGGGCCAACTGGCCCGTTGGGTCCACCTGGGGGGCCACCTGGACCGACAGGTCCAACAGGTCCGCAAGGAGTCGTAGGTCCAGCAGGTGACGCAGCAGGAGTTGTCAACGGCGGTGTTCCTGCCTCAAGTTCTAACGGCGACTACGGCGGGGTCACGCCGATAGACGCAGGAGGGGTTACATAAATGCCAATTCAGATTCAGTTCCGTCGAGGAACGTACGCTCAATGGGTTGCTGCTGATCCCACAATG
>Ga0206683_10002096_pt1 | contig 13532 bp, 19 predicted proteins | sample M280m12015metaG_FD_155483 | JGI IMG/M metagenome (GOLD analysis project Ga0206683, IMG submission 155483) | Ammonia-oxidizing marine archaeal communities from Monterey Bay, California, United States - M2 80m 12015 | ecosystem: Environmental > Aquatic > Marine > Intertidal zone | place: USA...
TTTAGACAATTTCCTTAAAGACCCATATATCAAAAGTGTGACAAAAAATGTTACGATAGACAAAGCAAAATTCAGAGGTGGTAAGAGTGGATTTGATGTTGGTATTGAATCAGATGCAGATTTAGGTCTTAATCCTTTAGCCAAAAAAGTAGATGCAATTAAGAAGAAATACGGAAAGCCTGGAGTTGATTATGCTCATGTTGAACATGACGGTGAATCAATTAGTGAAGGCAATAGTATTCTTCAAAAAGACATTAAAGGTCGAAAACATATTTCTGATATTGAAATTAGATTTGATGATGAAAAAGAATGGAAACGAATGTCAGCACTTGTTAAAAAGGAATTAAAAAAACCTGCTTATAAAGGAGTAAAAGACGTTTATTATTCTCCAGACCCACTTCAAATTGGATTTGGAGATCCTGCAGGGAAATCAGAGATTAATCTTAAACCAATTGTAGATTTAATTATAAAACAAACTAAAGACCCACAGACTAGACTCAAGAGTTTGGCAGAAGATACTGTTAGTGAAGGTACATGGTTACTTCCAAAAGGTCCTAAAGCACAGAAAGATTTAAAAGCTTTGTTGAAAAAACCCATACCACTTGGTAAAGATGGCGATTCAGCAACAGATGTAATCGATACATTTATTGGTGACGATTCATTATTAGATGATCTACACTCAGCTGGTAAAAAGAATCCAAATGCTGATGCGAGACCTATCATTAAAAAAGCTATGAAACGATTGGGTATCAAAGAAGAAGTTTCAAGAGAAGACAAACTTAAAGAAGAACAAGAACACGCTAAACAATCACCATTCAAATTAAAATCACAACAATATCCAAGAGCAATAGCTATAGATATTAAAGGTCATGGTAAGAGACATGCTACAGGATCTGATATAACAGAAGCTTGTAATTCATTCGGAATGATTACAGATAAAGAATTACAAATAGAACAGATTCAAAAACAATTAGGTAAACAAGGCTTTATCAGTTATACTAAATCAGACTTACAAGATGTATTTGAAGAACGAGAAACAGAAAGAATGATATATGCTTTAGAATCTATAACAGAAGAACAATCGCCTATAGAGTATACTAAAGATCAAGTAGAAGACTCATATATCATGAGTGAAGAAATAGAATTTGTAAAACCAGATGGTCAGAAGACAGCCGGACCAGTTTTAAAATTATGTGAAAACACATTCAATGTCAAAGACAAATATACAGGCAAGTCATTCACATACAAATACATTAACGAGGAAAATAACGTGAGAACATTTAGAGATATTACTGAGGGTAAGTTCTCAGCTAAACTAATTAAACAAGCAGGTGGTATAGCCTTCGATAAGAGATATTACATGGGTAATATGACAGGTGCTATTAAAGCAATCGAGAAATTAAAGAAAGGATTATCAGATGATCCTAAAGTTCAAGCACTTTTGAAAACAGCTAACGAAAATACTAACAACAACTTTTTTGAAGCTCTATCTACAGAAGATAAAGAAGCTTATCAAAAATTCTTTAACGGAGCACTAAAGAAATTTGGTGTCAGTTCACCAGCTGAATTAGAAGGTGAAAAGAAGAAAGAATTCTTTGATTATATTGACAAGAATTGGAAAGGTGATGGTGAGAAGAAAGAAGAAGTAGTAGTAGATGAAGGTAAATACCTTAAATATTCAGACCTTCTTGTCAAAAAAGCAAGACTAGTCGCTCAAGGCCCTATAGCATCAAAAGAAATTGCAGCTGTCAACAAACAAATTGCCGCGGAAATGAAAAAACTAGGTATTAAAGAAGATAATATCAACGAAGTATCTATCGGTGATGCAGACATTCAAAGACACTTCCCTAATGTCTGGAAACAGAAAGATAAAAGAATGAATAGTATTCTAATGGCATTAGTTAACCTACATGGTTATAATGACAATCTAAAGTCTTATAAAAAAGACAAAAAGAAATTTGTTGATTCTCTAAAGAGAATTGGTAAGAACGATGCTTCATTAAAGAAAGCAGGTCTTACTAAAAAGAACATTGGAGAAAAATCTAGAGTAGACGGAAGAACAACAAATTTCCGTGAGAAAATGAGGAAGTTAGGGTACATCAAAGGCCCTTCATTCGGGAACAACTCATGAGTTGGACAACACCAGGACAAGGACACAACTTGAACGAAGTTAAAATGTCAAAGTTTAAGTTCAAGATGAATAGTAAAAGAGATCAAGAAGGTCAAGGACCTGCTGCCGGGATTACAGTATCTTGGGTTCCTACAGATAGAGAGTCTATTCAAATTTCAGTAAAAGAACCTTTGAAACCTAATGACAAGGCTGTAATTAAAGATGTTACAAAAGGCTTTGCGGGTCAATACAAAATTAAAGTTAATGGAACAGTTGTAGATTCAGGTAGAAAAGATAAAAACTATACTGATTATAGGCCAGGTTGGAGTAAAGCTTGGAGTCCTGTCTTAGATCCGAGTAATAAATAAAATGATTTCAGAAGGCAGACGAGCACCAGATTTGGGAATGCCTTCACAAGCGGGTAATAATCTTCTTTTCGCCTTAGTACAAAAAGCTAAGACTGAAAGAGAATTAATGGGTATGATTGATAAGTTAGCACTCAAAATGGGTGGTAAATACAAAGATGCCAAAGACGAATTAATAACAAGAGCAGCTGTTGATTACTTTAATAACAAAGGTAATAAAGGTGAACAAGATAAGGCTGATCGAAATGTATTTGTTCAATTTAAAAGTGCTGCCGACCTAAGTGGTGGTAGTGAAATTAAACTAGACGATAAGAGTAAGATTAAAGTTTCTAAAAAAGAAGCTGAGAAAGTACTTAAACAACTGAATAAGTTAAAACCATCCCAACGTGGCGATATACAAAAAGCCATGAAAAAGGATAAAAATAGTTTTAACAAGTTCTTTAAAATACTAAATAGATAGTATATTTAAAAATAATCTTTAGGAGATAAAGAAAATGCCATTATGGGGAGCAACAGACGCAGACGAGTCAAAGCCTAAACACTTGACTACTGCACAAAAGAAAGAAGTCTACGCTGCAGCCGGTGGTTGGACAATAGAATCAGGTTCTACAATGTCTGGTAATGACAACACAAGTGCAACACCAGAAGTTTTAGTAGCCATAGGTTCATTGACAACCTCACTAGGAACAGCAGATATAACAGAATTAGAATGGATTACAACAGCCGCTGATAAATCAGAAGGATTTAGTCTATCAGTAAGAGCGAGATTCAACGAAGCCGTTGATGTAGCTACAGGTAGTGGTGTACCATACTTAGCAGTAACTAACGGAAACGAAGGTAGTGGAACAGGTCGTGGACCTCACAACTTACCATACGCTTCTGGTACAGGTACTAACGAACTAGTATTCACACTAGCAATTGCAGCAGCTAACGCAGCGACAAACGCTGATGATGTCTTAGTAATCGGAACTAACGCTATGGCGTTGAACTCAGGTACAATCAAAGATGCTGGAACATCAAGTAATTCAACAATTACAAGTAGTTCAGCAATTGGTACAGCAGCTGGATCAATTACAGTTACAGCGTAATTAGGAATAAATTATGAAAAGTTTTAAGACTTATATTAACGAGACGCATCATTCAGGCGGGATATCTTCGGATATCCCAGCTGATTTTCATAGATTAGATCAAGCTGATGTGAAAACTAGGGTTAACGCTTGGCTAGAAGGTGTTATGGCACAGGAGTTCATGAATGTGGACGCCGCTTTAACTAACTTAGCCGGAAAAGTTCAACAACTAGGACTCACATTTGATGTACAAACAGAAGCACCTGGTGATTCAGGTAGTCTATCATTACCAATTACTCAGTTTGGAGAGAAATTAGATCCAGCTGAGACTCATGTATTAGTACCAACTATACCTGAGAACTTAACATTGAGTATAGATTACGAAAGAATGCCACAAGGTGGATTTAGGGTAGCAGGTAAGATTCAATAACATTCGTAAGTCATATATACTTACATGATGGATATTTTTGAAGAGCTGAACGAAGAAAACTTTACCTTATACGCGATTAGACATTACGATAACCCGCAGTGTACATCTACAGAAGAATTCTATGAAGACATACGAAGGTTTCGTTATCTTAAAAGACTTCTAAAAAGATATTACAACAACGGTGAACTAAGAGAGAGATTGATTCTCAATCATCTCATTGTACTGAATAATCTATTTGGCGTAGAAAACGCTATACGAATGTTAGAGTTTAAACTCGACAAAGACTACTGGCCAGTTCTTAAAACTTGTTTATTATACTTAGGATATGTAGATGAAGGTTGGAGACAAGAAATACCTTTAGATAAATCAGTAATAGAAAAGATGAGAGAATTATAAATGGCCACAAGAGCTTTAGACACGGTAATCACCTTCAGAGTATTAAAACTCTTAACAACACCTTGGACAGAACAAGCAGCGTTTAAAGCTGGATTGATAACTGACAAAGGTAAAAGAATCAAATCAGAAAAAGTTAATACTACTGAAAGAAAGAATGCTTACACATTTTTACACAGATTAGTATTCAATCTCAAAAGACTAATTGAAATGTTACCATTAGGTAAGGCTCGTTTAGCTTCATATGCCGCGGCTCTATTCTTAATCAAAGAACACACTGGTCTAAAAGGCACGAAGCTGGATAAAGAAGTATTCAAATACTTACAAGAATCAGGAAATTTAGAAAAGAACCTATTAGAAGAATTCAGACCAGTAAACAAACTACAAAACGAAAGAACTTACACCTTAACCAGAAAAATGATCATTGATGAAGACATTGAAGCTGAACGAGGTGATACAATAATTCAAGCTGTTAATAAACCAGCTGGAAAAGTATACGGAGTAAATGTATTCCGTATGTATAATGTTGATAAAAACTCAATGATGTACTGTACCGGCCATGACTTGAGATAGATAATTAGAGAGGATATATTATGAATCTATTAAACCACAATTTTCACGACACACCAGGAGAACCTATAAGAGGACAAGACCTTTTCTTTGAGAAAAGAGTAATTGTTTTCGGACTCCCAGGTGCGTATACACCCACCTGTTCAAATAAACAATTACCTAGATTTGAAGCTATGTATGATCAATTCCAAGAAAAAGGAATTGACGCAATCTATTGTGTTTCAGTTAATGATCCATTTGTCATGAGACATTGGGGCAAACATCAAGGAGTTGATAGAGTGAAACTTTTGCCTGACGGAACTGGTGAATTTACTAGAAAACTAGGGATGTTAGTTGATAAATCAAACATCGGATTCGGAATGAGGAGTTGGAGATACGCTGTTGTTATAAATAACGGTATAGTAGAACAAATGTTCGCCGAGGAAGGTATTGAAGACAATCATGGAGAAGATCCATATGTAGTCTCAACACCAGAAAATGTTTATGAGAAATTATAAGAAAGAAAGAGAAAACTATCATTCTAGACCAGAACAAATGGCTAGAAACGCAGCTCGTAAGAGAGCTCGTAGACAAATGGAAAAAGAAGGTAAAGCTGAAAAAGGTGATGGTAAAGATGTACATCATAAAGATAATAATCCATTAAATAATGATAAGAAGAATCTTTCTTTAGTAACACAACACTACAATAGACGAGAACCTAGACTTAGAGCTCAGAAACTCAAGTTAAAGTCAGAAGATATGGGGTCAGTTACAGGCCCACACATAGCAGGTACTGGTGATGATTCATCTACAGTGGTAGTCAGAAAGAAAAAGAAACTTCTGCGAAGAGTTAAGGAACTTGCTATAAAAAAGGCTAGAAAGAAATGAATAGAATATGGAATTGGTTCTTAGAACTTATTCGAGGTCAGTATTATGAAATATGGATTACATACAAAGATACTTTCGGAGAAAAAGAAACTCATAAATTCTTCATTAAGAAGAAAATTAAGATTACGCCAAAACACATAGTCTTTAAAGATTTAAAAGATAGAGTTATTGAGATCAAAACTCAAGATCCAATAGATTATATGATAAGAGAGTACAACGAATTATGAATCAGTTATTTGTAGGCATTATATTAGTCATGGGACTCGGTGGGTATTTTCTGTATCAACAGAATGAATCACTTAAAATTGAGAATCTCGCCTTTCAAGTGAGAGATCAAGAACAACAAGCAACAATTAAAGCTCAACAAGAAAGTTTTGAGAAACAATCAAAAGCTTTAAATAATTTAACATCTAGAAATGCTGAGATTGAAGGTGAAATGACTAGATACTTAGACATATTCAAAAGACATAATTTGAACAAGTTAGCAATAGCTAAACCTGGTCTAATTGAAAAGAGAGTAAACGATGGAACAGCGAAAATATTTATCACGATTGAAAACGATAGTAAATCACTTGACAATCTTGACGATACTTCCACTACTAATAATTAGTGGTTGTGCGACAAAACAAGTAGAAGTAATTACTAAACCTATAGAGATTGAAATCATTCAGCCCACTATGCCTAGGGCTATCGATTTAAAAGAGCCTAGATGGTTTGTTGTGAGTGAAGCCAAGATAGCTAATCCTTGTAATAAGAATCCAGAAGGCAAAAGAGACTGTACTCTAGGTAAAGAAAACCCTTCATGGCCAGACGGCTACACATATCTCGACAGATTTTTAGATGACATTAAGAAATTAAATGGTGGAGATGTGGTCTTTGTCGCAATGACAATAGACGATTATGAACTAATGAGCTTCAATATGCAAGAACTAAGACGATATCTTAGAGAAGTTCAAGAGGTTGTCATCTACTACAGAAATGTAACTATCAAAAATCCAGATGGATCAACTCAAGATGCTGTTGGTGTGACAAATGGTAATGATTCAAAAAGGCCAACTATCGGTATATTTCCGAGAGAAAAAGACTAACCTTGACAACCCGGCAAAAGCTGTTATAATAGATATATAGAGTTTGTTCAATGATTGAACATACTAATGTCTAAATAGAACTTTACAGGCCTGAGGGTCCGGTCAGGAAATATTATGAAACACATGATTAAATGGTTAAAAATATGTGCGTTGTTATTAAGTTTAATGTTATTATTACATGCAGCTGAAATAACATATGATTTTTTGTATCATTCAGCACACAAAATACCAATATTCGAAAATCATTAAAGACATAAATATAGGGTAGGCACAACTGTGTGCCGCAACACTATCGCAGATGGCGTAGTGTTTTAATTAAATAAAATTATTATTAATAATAAAAGGAATAAAGTTATGAAAAACTTAATAGCTATAAGTTTTCTTATTCTACTTGCATCATGCGCGTCAGTACAGTCCGTATGGGAAGGTGGAAAAGAAGTTGTAACAGGCACAGTCGATGCCGTAGTTCAAGGTACTTCAACAGTAGTCTCAGCAGTAGCTGAGGATGTAGTTGATACTGCAGCATTTGTTGCTGACACCACCGCTGGTGTTGTCAAATCAGGTGCAGAATTCGCGGACGAACAGACTGATGCGTTACAAGATGAAGAAGAAAGCCCAAAAGAGTAAGCTCCTTTCGACAATTCAGAAATCGTTCTGAGAGCCCAACTTCAAATGGAAGTAATTCTATTATCACAATAGAAGTCAGAAGCAGAGATGATTTAACCTCTGCTTCTGAATTTGTGAGAAGTTTCTGTAATGAAACAGTTCAATGTGAAATAATTATACTATTTAAGGACTGACCTTGACAACACAGCGAAAGCTGTTATAATAGATACTATAGATAAATTATGTTATGGGTAGATAAAAAATATCTGCGTTTGATCTCTAGTAGATTTAGAAACCCCAAATGGAAAAATGAAGATTTATTAAATCATTCATGTCCGTATTGTGGTGACTCAGAGAAGAATCCTCACAAAGCTCGAGGATATCACTTCGTTTACAAAGAAACATTCGTATACAAATGTCACAACTGTGGTGAATCGAAGAGCTTCGCGAAGTTTCTGAAAGAACAAGATACTACATTGTGGAAGCAGTACGCTGTCGAGAAATTCTATAAGAAAGATCCGACATTCACTAAAGCTGTTCTTAGGACTAAGAGTAAGGTCGTATTCAAAGACGATCCTCTCAAAAAAGTGGGTTGTGTACCAGCGAGTGAGTCTAAAAGAGCTATTGATTATCTCAATTACAGACAAATTCCTAAAGATAAATGGGACGAATTGTACGCGATTGAGAATTGTCAGTCTCTAAGTTCTCTAGATTATAAGTATAAAGATAGAGTATTTGGAAATGATCCAAGACTAGTTTTACCTTTCTATTCTAGACAAGGAAAGCTGATTGGTGTTTCAGGTAGGGCTCTGAATAACAACAAACTAAGATATTTAACATTAAAATTTGATGATAAAGAACCACTCATTTACGGCTTACGAACAGTCGATTACAACAAAAGAGTTTACGTTACAGAAGGCCCTATTGACAGTTTATTTTTACAAAACGCAATCGCAGTAGCCGGTAGTGACTTCTCAAAATTGAAGTCAATCGTCCCGGTGGAACAAGCTGTAATTGTGTTTGATAATGAACCAAGAAACCCTGAGATCGTAAAACATTTATCTCACATGATAGAAGATGGTTTTACAGTATGTATCTGGCCTAAGTCTATAAAGAAGAAAGACATCAATGATATGGTGTTGAACGGGTTGTCCTCAACTATAATTGAAGACACTATTAATAAGAATAAATTTTCAGGATTATCAGCGAAGATGGCCTTGAGTGACTGGAGTAAAGTAAGTGGGTGATAATACAGCATTCGTAGTTAAACGTGGTGGTCAAACAGAGGCCATAGATTTAGAGAAAGTACATAGAATGGTAGAGGCTGCGTGTAGAGATGTAGCTGGAGTATCTGAATCGTCAGTCGAGATGAATTCGGGTTTACAATTTTATGATGGAATTACATCAACAGAGATACAAAGTATTCTCATAAAGTCAGCAGCTGATCTGATATGTTTGGAAACACCGAACTATCAATATGTAGCAGCTAGATTGTTGTTGTTTCAAGTAAGAAAAAGTGTGTTCAACACTAAGTGGAAAGATTCTGAGATTTACCCACCTCTTAAAGATATAGTATTAAGAAATATCAATTATAATGTCTATGATGAGAAATTGATAACATACTATAGTGACGAGGAATGGGAAAAACTAGACAGTTATATGAAACACGACAGAGATTTGTTGTTTACATATGCTGGACTAAGACAAGTTGTAGATAAGTATCTTGTTCAAGACAGAAGTTCAGGACAATTATACGAATCACCTCAATATATGTATATGTTGATAGCGGCTACTCTATTCAAAGAATACCCTTCAGAAAATAGGCTACAATATGTTAAAAGATATTACGATTCTGTTTCATCATTTAAGATTAACATTCCAACACCCATTATGGCTGGTATTAGGACTCCTTTACGACAGTTTGCTAGTTGTGTTCTTGTCGATAGCGACGATACTCTTGACAGCATTTTCAGTTCTGATATGGCCATTGGTCGTTATGTCGCTCAGCGTGCGGGAATTGGTATCAATGCTGGTAGAATACGAGGATTGGGTAGCAAAATTCGAGGCGGAGAGGTCCAACACACAGGCATTATTCCTTTTCTTAAAAAATTCGAATCGACAGTCCGTTGTTGTACTCAAAATGGCGTTCGAGGTGGTTCGGCAACGGTTCATTTCCCGATTTGGCACCAAGAAATAGAAGATATACTTGTCTTAAAGAACAATAAAGGTTCAGAAGACAATAGAGTCAGAAAACTAGATTACAGTATACAACTATCTAAGCTCTTTTATGAGAGATTTCTCAAGAATGAAGAAATCACACTATTCTCACCACATGAAGTTCCTGGATTGTATGAGGCGTTTGGCCTACCTGAGTTTGATGAAATGTATGAGAAATACGAAAGAGCTTATTCAGTTCCAAAGACAAAAATCAATGCTCAGAAACTATTCATGGAGTTATTGAAAGAAAGAGCAGAAACAGGTAGAATCTATATCATGAATATTGATCATTGTAATAGTCATTCATCATTCTTTGAAGATGAAGCTAAGATCAGTATGTCTAATTTATGTCAAGAGATCACATTACCCACAACTCCACTAACATCACCCAATGATAAGAAAGGAGAAGTAGCGTTGTGTATATTATCAGCTATCAATGTTGGTAATTTAACTAATGATCTTAAAGAATTACCAGAACTATGTGATCTGGCAGTAAGAGCTTTAGATGAAGTCATTGAATATCAAGACTATCCTCTACCAGCTGCTGAGATATCAACTAAACGAAGAAGAAGTTTGGGTATCGGATTCATAGGATTAGCTCATTTCTTAGCTAAGAACAAAGTCAAGTATGATGATCCAGAAGCTTGGAAACTAGTACACAGACTAGCAGAACATTTTCAATACAACTTACTCAAAACATCAATTCAACTGAGTAAAGAGAAAGGCTCATGTGATGGTTGGAATGAAACAAAGTATTTTGGTGGACTCATGCCAATCGATCATTATAAGAAAGATGTAGATGAATTAGTCAAGCCAGAATATGAGTGTGATTGGGAATCATTAAGAGAAGAACTAGTTAAACACGGAGTAAGGAACAGTACATTGTCGGCACAGATGCCGTCTGAGAGCTCCTCTGTCGTGAGTAATGAGACTAACGGTATAGAACCACCTAGAGATTACTTGTCAATTAAGAAATCTAAGAAAGGTCCGTTGAAACAGATAGTTCCAGGATATCCTTATCTCAAGAACAATTACACATTATTATGGGATATGCCTAACAATGACGGGTATATAAAGGTAGTCGCAGTCATGCAAAAGTTCTTTGATCAAGCTATATCAGGTAACTGGAGTTATAATCCAGAGAATTACGAGAACAATGAAGTTCCTTTATCAGAAATGGCCAAAGACATGCTGACTACATATAAGTATGGGTGGAAAACATCTTATTATCAAAACACATACGATAGTAAAACCGATGAAGACATTCTTCTAACAGAGGAAGTGATAGATTCTATATCAAATGATCATTATGAAGATTATGACACAGATGATGAGGATTGTGATGCTTGCGCGATATGACAGTATTCAATAGAAAGAGAATCAATAGATTAAAACAACCAATGTTCTTTGGTGAGGAACTCTCAGTCCAAAGATATGATGAATTCAAATATCCCATATTTGATAAACTAACTCAAACACAATTAGGATATTTCTGGAGGCCAGAAGAAGTATCTCTACAAAAAGACCGAAACGATTATCAATCACTAGACGAAGGACAAAAACACATCTTTACCTCGAATCTAAAATATCAGACACTATTAGATTCAGTTCAAGGTCGTGGTCCAGCTTTAGCCCTACTGCCGTATTGTTCTATTCCAGAACTTGAGGGTTGTATATTAGCTTGGGACTTTATGGAGTCTATACATAGTCGGTCATACACTTATATTGTGAAGAATCTATACAGTAATCCAACAGAAGTATTCGATACAATACTTGATACTAAAGAAATTGTCAGTCGAGCTGATTCAGTCACTAAAGACTACGATAATTTCATTGAAACAGGTATGAGATATCAATTAGGACAGAAAGTTTCGTCTTATGAACTCAAGAAACGATTCTATAAGATGTTAGTCAGTATCAATATACTAGAAGGAATACGATTCTATGTATCATTCGCATGTACATTTGGTTTTGGGGAGTTGAGGCTTATGGAAGGATCTGCAAAGATCATTTCTTTGATTGCTCGAGATGAGTCTCAACACCTCGCCATATCACAACACATCATCAAGAACTATCAAAAATTTGAACAAGATAAAGAGATGTTGAAAGTGATGAAGGATTGTGAAGCCGATGTTTACGATATGTACAGAGAAGCCGTTGATGAAGAAAAGGCTTGGGCCAAATACTTGTTTAAAGAAGGATCAATGATTGGACTGAGTGAGACATTGTTGTGTAATTACGTTGAATTCATAGCTAATAAGAGACTTCGAGGAATTGGAATGAAGCCGATCTATGATGTATCATCACGAAATAACCCTTTACCTTGGACTCAACATTGGTTATCAAGTCGAGGACAACAGAACGCCCCACAAGAGACTGAAATAGAGTCATATATAATAGGTGGGATCAAACAAGATATAACAGAAAATTCATTTGGAGATTTTAAATTATGATATATAAGATAGTAGCAGAAACATTGGGTATCGATCGCGATGATATCGAATCAAAACACAATTTAACTAATGATCTAGGAGCCGATTCTCTTAATCTTGTTGAAATCGTCATGGGTCTAGAAGAAGAATACGGAATTGAGATACCAGATGATGAAGCTGAACAGTTAACAACAATAGGTTCTATAGAAAGATACATTAATGAGAAATCGAAATCGTAGAGTATTACAACAACAACAAAGAAACAGACGAAGAACATTCTTTAGAAGTAACAGAATCAAGACAATGCATATACAGATATACAGTAAGACACAATGTCCATATTGTGACGCGGCATTACGATTAGCTGAACAGATCACTCACGAAACAGCAGGTTACACATACAATAAATATATGTTAGACGAGGATTTTAACAGAGAACAACTACTGGAGAAGTTCCCAACAGCTAGAACTTTCCCACAAATCACAATAGATGGAGAATCGATCGGTGGATACAATGAGTTTAAAGACTACATACACAGGACACATAACCCCAATGCTTAGTCCAGAAGAACTATTTTGTGAAGAATGTTCAGCTGACTTTACTGTCAAACACGATATGGGAACAGCTTATATAGCTCATTACTGTACATTCTGTGGTAATGAGATCATACATGAAGAACGACAATTTGATTATGAAGAACCTGATCACGAATAGTATAAGAATTCTTATTATGTCGGCAATGATTCTCTATCTTCTTGGATTTACACCCACGGAGCCTGATGTCAAACCGAATCCACCCGAAGACCCTTGTTGGTATGTAGAACACATACCTTGTGAACTGAATGATTGAATCGTGTATAGCCCTTCTCCTGAGTTTCAGTCTTCATCTTAATCTAGAAGGAAACTACAACAGTATACACCCTCAAATAGAGTGTGAAAAGAATACAATCATCTATGGAGCTTACTACAACAGTCAAAACAGAATGAGTCTCTACGCGGGAACACGAATCCCTCTAAGAAACGAATGGGAACTTGATCTTGTAGTGGCCAGTGGATATAACACCAGAGACATACAACCCATGTTAAGACTAAAGAGAAAGAACTTCTACATAGCCCCAACATACGAAACAATCAACAACAATAACACCAATTACGGCATACTCATAGGAGTCGAGATAGAACTAAAATGAAAGTAAGAAACAAAGAACATCAATCACTAGGTCTAAAACAATTACAAGAACTATGTGATGAATTCCCTAATGATCAAATGTTAGGAGAAGAACTAAGAAGAATAACAAACGCGGCGGCAACAACCAATAACCCGCAGGGCACGAGCGCCTACGAGCCTAAAGTAGACCGCAGAGATAGAGAGTACGAAGAAGAACA
>Ga0206683_10002102_pt1 | contig 13516 bp, 12 predicted proteins | sample M280m12015metaG_FD_155483 | JGI IMG/M metagenome (GOLD analysis project Ga0206683, IMG submission 155483) | Ammonia-oxidizing marine archaeal communities from Monterey Bay, California, United States - M2 80m 12015 | ecosystem: Environmental > Aquatic > Marine > Intertidal zone | place: USA...
TAAATTAAATTAAAATAAAAAATAATGGGAACACGAGAAAAATTCTTTTTTATTTATTTTTATTTTACAAAAAAAATTGAAACTCTTTTATTGTAAAATACATAATTCAAAAGATGACGACACTACAAGAGAGGTTTGAAGCACAACCGATTTTCGTTATGAACGATGAGGCATACGACAATATGCTTAAAAAACTTACAGATGGTTCTACTGGTGAATGGTCATATATTAATATATGCCCCCACCCAAGTAGTGCAGATTGTAGGTGTCCTAAATATCTAAATATTTTGAAAGACGGCAAGATGAAAAAACTCGTTAAGGGAATATGGAAAGAAACTATACCTGTGAGTGCGATATGTGAATAAAAAATAATGGGAACACGAGAAAAATTCTTTTTTATTTATTTTGGATTTTACAAAAAATTGAAGTGCTTTTATTGTAAAATATATATGAGCGTAAAATCAAAATGTCCAAGTCCAACCTCGCAGATGATGAGTATAGTGATGTGCGTGATAGTGAGAGGAGGGAGGAACTTAAGAATAGCGAGGGCGAAAAAGGGACTTGCGTAAGCGAAAATTCTCGTCTATATACTCAGATTGATATGGGGTTAATTCATCCTCACGGACAAAAAGGACTTACACATCTTGCTTTGCTTGGTTTAATCTGTCTCAAACACGACACTAATAAAAGCATCTTTCACTTGGTCGTCACATATGTATATAAAGGTGAGTTGTGGGTGGCAGATGAGTCTAATGGAATGTCAGTTAAAGTTCGTTTATTAAAATACATCGCTTTACAAAGATTGTTCTATAGAATCCATACTTTTAAAATACCAGTCCTTAAAAGGAAGAAGGGCATCCACACTACTTATGATGTAGTTCCAGATTATAAGATGATTACACGCAAGCAGGAAGAGATGGAGTTGGGTGAAAAAATTGTATATAAACCCAAAAAGAGATAATGCATAAAAACGAAAACAACCTAAAGAATAATTCTGTATAATATCTAAATGCCTACACTAAATCAAGATGGAAAGTTGAAAATCAACTCTCCTCGTTTCTCACTATCTGTTAAACTAAAAAAAGATGCCCTGCCAGAATGTGATATTAAAGATGACATCATCATAGTAGATAATAAACTTTTTTTTACTCTTCGTGATATTAGTGAGTTCTTAAATATGTCGTATAATGTAGTGAGTAATATCTATCAAAATAAATATCTTGCAAAAGGAAAAAAGTGGAGCAACAACAAACTATGTCCTACTATAGAGATTAATAAACTACCTGTGTCTATCGTATGGTAAAGTTTTATTCCATCTTAACAAAGTAAGGACAATTTTTTTCACTCTCGTTTAAGATGTCTTTTAGATACTGGTTTTTTACAATAAGGATTTTGGAAAATTCCATTACTTGTTCCAATTGTTTTTTCATCTTATCATTTTCCTCACGCAATTCTTTCCTTGACATATTGTTTCGTTCCATCTTACTTATTATTTAATATATTAAATCGTTTCAATTTTTTTCTTTATTGATACGACTACACTCCGCCCTACTGTGAAGAGTTTTAACAAAAACTATATTGAGGTGTTGTTCTTGGGTGTGTGGTGGTAATACATATCCACAAGCACGACATTTAATACCTTCAACCATAAGTTTATTGTTTGACTTCTTGTTGTTCTTAGGCATCTTACTTATTATTTAATATATTAAATCGTTTCAATTTTTTAATATATTAAATGTTTTATAATTTTTGTTACCATATATGCTCTTATTTAATTGTCAACCCTCCATATGCCGTCTTTGATGGTGTTAGCACCGTCGTATTGCACGAGCATATGAACCTCACGAGCGGGGTTAGAAGCACCGAACTTGCAAAGGAGAAGGGGACTTTCCTGAAGGGTGGAGACACCAGCGAATGAAGAGTTAGAGCGACCTGTGTTAGTCTCGGTGTTCATAGCGAGAACAAAAGTAGATTTTGCCTTAGTGCTATCAGCAGCGGTGTAGTTTGCTTTAGTAATCTGACCAGTCTTGCCCTTAACCTTGTGGAAGGCACGAGCGAGTTCCACAACCGCCTCCGAACCACCGAAGTCAGTACGAACTTCGTTCTGTGGGTAATACTCACCATTAATGCGATACTGGAAAGACGCCAACTTACCGTCGTCACGAGAGTTATAATCTACATCTTCAGCAACGCTGTTAGAACACGCTGGGTCGTGAAAGGTCGCCAAGAGAGTTTTAACAGATGACTTATGCGAAGGCACACGGAAGGACTGCGAAGCGGTGGAGGCAATAGTGTTAGATTTGTGCGTCTCCCAAAGAGAGTGCGACCACGACAGACCCGAGCGAGAGTTAATAACATCACGAGATTTGTTGGACATCTCCAAGTAGCAAAGATGAAGGCGAGGTTCATCAATCATAAAACCAGTAGCGGTGCTAGATGCCTCACTTGCGACAAGACCATCTTTTGCCTGAACCCAAGTAATAGAGTAGCGGAGTTTGCTAATAGCGTGGATAGGAAGATGCTTCCCTGTGTTCAACTGCTGGGAAGGGATAGGAATGCAGTAGCGAACATAGTCGTCCTCTACAGAACCGCTCACGGCAGACTGAACAGCACCCCGTCTTTTAGGCAGACCAGCAGAACCTGATGCAGTAAAAGCGCTTGTTCCTGCAGCGTCGGCAGCGAGAACATCAACAGAGCATTCTCGGTCAGGCGACATACCGTGAATAAATGCTTTATAACCTGAGCGGTCTTCGTCAGTGTCATTTACATCAGCGAGAACTTGGCGAAGGCGACCCCAGTTGTCCGTATGCTCTACAACAAAGTTGCTGCTCTCTACATCTACAGTAGCGACAAGAGAATTAACACCACCGAGCGAAAGGCGAGACTTAGCACCAGTTGCCCCAGTAGTGCGAACCTTTACCTCAAGGTAAGAAGAGTTCATATCCAAAAATTGTCCGTTAGCACCATCACTGGTGGGGATATCCCAAGTTGTCATCTCACCACCGCCGATACCAGTGTTCTTCGTCTGTGGGTCAAGTAAAAGCATATGTTCCTTAATAGGAAGCGAGGCGTTGTTAGTCTTTTGAATAAACTGAGCGTTAATGTCCATCTTTATACACTACTAAAATATTTTAATTTTAATGATTTTAACAATTAAAATATTTAATGAGATTGCATCTCCTTAAGAACCCACGCTTTTTTGTATTACTTTTTCCTAAAAAGTATATATTTAATGAGAAGGGTCGTACGGAGATACTTTTAATCTCATAACCCAATTATTAATTATATTAGTTGATGGATAACTACTTTGTAATATAGACCTTCCTCTATCGCTAAATAATCTCACATTCCAGTTTGAAAAGTTTATACGACAAGTTCTCGGAGAACTTTCATATCCTGCTATATAAAAACCTATAGGCAAAATTTGACTTGTTGCTCCATTATCTACATCTTGTGCAATTTTACAAGGGGCAGATGCGAGAACCATATTAGGTGATGAGCGACTGCTTAAAACAAAAGGAGAGGTAATCTGCTCAATTTCAATCTCAATTGCTTCTGCATTAGTTACTCCTTGTGGTTGATATAAATTAAAATAGCATACTTCTACATTCCATAATCCTTTATCTCCTTCAGGGTGGTCATTTAGAATTCCCCTAAAGTCAAGATTACTAAACCTCATAGTTGTTGTTTCGTGGGCATCTCCACTTGCTAAAGAAACTCCGTCTTCGCTCCTTAATTCTATAATGGTTTGCTTATCTTTCATACACATATACTATTACTTTATAATAAAAAGTAAAACAAAAACACTTAATTATACTTTTAGTAAAGGTGTAGGTTCTGGTAGTGCTGGTAGTGCTAACGCTTCTGGTAGTGCTAACGCTTCTAAGGATAGGCACTCTCTTTATGCAAAGCGGACATTTCCACGCCCACTATACATCTCCCTAGTATTAGTTGGTGCTGCTTCTCCTTTTGGTTTCTCTAAAGAAGCAGGTTTAGCAAGTTTTTTAGGGTCAATCAGCGACCCCATATAGAGATGTTCTTTTCTGTAGGTTGAGTCAAAAAACTCTGGTGCGTGGGGTTTGTGATAAAGAGAACTTCCACCCCACATAATAGGTTCTTGCGGTTTATGATATACATCAGACATTATATAACATATATAGATAAAAAAATATCGGGGATACCCCGAACCCCTATTGTTTGCTCTAAAGATTTCTAAAATCTTTTATTAATGGTTTGCTTTATTTTATGGTTAATCGTGAGTAGTCTAAATTACCATTCTTATATTCTTCTGTAATGTCCTTTATATAATTAATTAATGTGTGGGTTGTGCTTCCGCCAGAGATATATGAAGAATTGCTAAATGAACCTTTAAAAAGTTTAGAACTCTGATAGTCAGTTGCTAAAGAATTTTTCTTATGAAAGCGTATTGATATGGTAGCAGTCCATTTCATTAAGTTCATATCTACTATTTTCCCCTCATCGTCTCTAATACTAATCCTAAATGTTTTAAACGATTTTTTAGGTAAAGGCACATTATGGGGGTATAATGGATTATATAATATGGTTTGGTATGTCCCCGCTGTAACTGGAACTCTCGCTAAAATATTTTTAGAATTATTATCTTCTTGCGTCACAGCGGATAAACCATTACTAAATAAATCTGTATGTATAAATAAACTGGTATATACTCTTATATCACACATCGTGTCGCTCCCTAAAATACCATCTTCTGATGAAAATGCAGGTGGAAGATTACTTCGTAATTCATAATAACCAACATTATTAGATACATAAATATATTGTGCGTCAGTTTGAGAAGTCGTAAGTCCTAAAAGACCCCAAGCAGTAGTTGCCGACCTTAAAAAAAATTTAAGGTTGTCGGTGCCTGTGCTACCAGCGTGAGAAAAATAAAATTGTTGATTAGTAACATCATAAATTAAATTTACTAATTCGTTGTGTCCTTGTGAGTGTAATTGCGTAGTGACTTGAGTTGCTAATTCTTGTGCGGTGTATTTACCAACTGGAATAGTGATAGTTACTACTGTATTAATAAACTCATAAAGAATAGTATTATTTGCCTCTGTGACTAATACCTTATTATCTGTGTCGTGTTGTTTTTTAGTAAATCCAATTAATGATAAACAAGTGGAGGTTTCTCTAATGCTTAATGCTCCAATTCTTTTACTAGTTAAAGTCACCCGATTATTACTTGCATTCCAAGATAGATTAATAGGTTTAATAAAAGCGTAAGATGTCATTTTACTTGAGAAGTGTGAGAGCAACTGGTTCATATTATAATTACCAACTGTCAATATACAACTATGTTCTGCTCCTTCATAAAAAAAATCAAAGCGATTATTTTTCTCACTAATATTAAAAAAAGATACGGGGAATTCTCCTGTGGTTAGTTCTGCACTCATATAATATTCGTTCTCGTTTGGATTTGTTATGCTTTCGTGCATTTGGAAAAGAAAATCATTATTGCTAAATTTAAATTTATAATCATCACTCCTAATGTGTATCTCCACAGAAGGAATAGAGGTATCCAATATTCTCACATTCATATTCTATCCTGTTAATAAAAGGTTAGAATATAATAAATCGGGGATACCCCGAACCCCTATTGTTTTGTCTAAACTTTTTCAAAAGTTTTAAACTTGATATGTCTTTTGGACTGTGCCTGAGTTCTCGCTCACGATTAGTCCTATCATCTGTAGGTCGCCCTGCGACGGTACTGTAACAACAGAGGTGGTGTCCATTTTCTGTATAAGCACAGTCACCTCACCGACGAAATTATCACCACCACCACCTGATGATTTAATAACAAGAGTATTAACTACTGCTTGGGCAAAATCATTATCATCGTACATCTGAGCGACTGTCATACTCTCGTATGTGGGGTCTTCAAGAGCAGTTCCTGCCGTATTCCAAAGGCGTTTCTGTATCGCCATCTCCACATCTGAACCCTGTGCGGAAGTGCGGAGAAGAGGAAGAGTAGCGGTAAAATTAACTGCAGAGACCTTATCGCTGTAAGGAAAAGTTAAAACAGCATCAGTTGCAGGGATATAACCCCAACTATCAGGAAGAGACCACGCTGTCACAAAGTTATAGTTAAGATGCGACATTTTAGCGAGAGCATAAGAAGTAGAACCTGATGAACCACCGACAACAACGCTGGAAGCGACAAGTTCTCCTGCAAGGGTGAGGTTAGACAAAGAACCGATATGTCTGTCAGTAATACAAGCATCAGCGAGAGCAGGTTCTCCTACAGATTGTGCGATAAGTTGCCCAGCACCTACACTATCATCTGCAAGTTTCGCCTGAGTGACATTAGCATCTCTCATAGTTTCAGTAGTAACTGCCTCCTGCCCTGATGTTTGGTTAAGAAGTCCAGTAGTAATGTTTCCATTAACGATATGACTTGTAATAACAGCATTAGAACCGATGTTAATCTGTTTCACTTCACCACCACCAATTGCGGTGGAAATAACCGCCCCAGCACCGATGTTGTTCTGCTGAACCTGTCCCACACCGATTTTACCTGTAGTCACCGCCCCATCAAGAATATTAGTGTTGCCGACAGCGTTAGTAGCAAGAGCGTTATTATCTACAGAGTTGTTTTGGTATAGTTCAGGGGTTAGTGTGCCGTTTGTAATACTGGCGTTTGTAATCGTCTTAGCAAAAATCTTAGCGTTCGTCACGCAGTTAGGGGCGAGAGCGGTATTATCCACAACACTACCTAAAAATTTATTAGAATTATCTATGCAACCTGCAGCGAGTTTCGCTGCCGTCACGTGTCCGTCAGCGATTTTACTTGTTTCTACACATAGGTCAGCAAGGAAACCAGTTGCGACACCCAAGTCGTTAAGAGCGACCTCGTCGCTAATAATACCAATACCACGACCAGTTTTGACACGGATATTTTTACCTGATGCCTCAAGTCCATCGGTAGCAGACACCTCGCTAATTGTCGCCATAAGAGAATAGGTTACTGGAGATGTTCCAAGAGCGGTAATATCACCACTCTCTACATATCCACGACCGCCGTATGAAGTCCCCTTCTCCACAAAGGTAGCACCTCTGCGAATATCACTACTTCCTGCTAAAGAGGAAGCGTCTGCAGACCTATCAAGTGTAAAAGGCGAGTTATTATCACCTACACTCGTCACGGAATAAATGCCGTTATCTGCGTCGCTAGTTTGGTTCATCACAAGAACACGCTCACCTACACTAGCGGTATATCCGTCCATCGCTGGAATAAAACCATTAGCATCAGCGGTAAGAGTTCCGCCTGAGTAAGTAGCGGCGAGGTTTTCAGTAGTGCGAACCTGCACAGCATCTTTCCAAGCAAGACCTAGTGAGATACCTGATAATGCACTATCTACATAGTTTTTCGTAGTTGCGTGAGAGGCGAGAGTGGGTTCAGCGACATTATCAATTGCTACTTTAGTTCCTGAAGTAGCACCTTCTAAACGAAGATTAGCATCACTAAATGCGAGTTTGCAGAGAGTAGGAAAAGAACCTGCGGTGGAGCGACACTCAAGATTTGCGTTCGTAAGAATGGATTGCGACATCTTTATAATTTATCAATAGATAAAAATTTTATACTTTGTTCTAATTTATTTAATTTTTGTCTTAAATCCTGATTATCCTTAACAAGCAACGCTATAATATCCTGATAATTAATACCCTTAATTCCGTTGTCACTTGTATAGACTAACTCAGGGATTACTTCTTCTACATCTTGTGCGATAAAACCATATCTCGTTCTCTTAGTATCGTCATTTTTAAAATGATATTTAACTGGTTCTAAAACCGCTAAACTACAAGTATCTTCTTCATCAATTTTTATAATTTTATCCTTTAATCTAATATCACTATTTGCTATAAAATCCTGTGCTTGTAGTTGGTTAGTTATAATATTATTTATCTCTCCACCTTGTAATGCTGAAGTGATTTTAGTTGCAACTCTATCATCTGTATAGTAAAGATTACTACCTTCGTTGAAGTTGCTTGTGGTTGGTGTGATGTAAGATATAGTTCCTCCGTTCGCTGTATTAGTAATACAAAATTTATTAGATGTAGTTATAGCATCAAAATCAGGTAATGCATTAGTGGTTGTTATTAGTGTATTAACCCTATCGTTCATCACATTTAAATTCGTTAAAGGTTGTCCTGTTGGTTTCCAAAATATATTTTGATTAAAATGACTTTCGGGCATACCGATATAACCTAATCGTGTTAAGTCCCACATAAAGTCTCCTGTAGATGAGTTATAAACATTTCTATCAAAATCTGCTAATTTAGCGTCTGCTGGTATAGCGTTTATTTTAGCATCTACTTCTGCTGACGTATCAAACTGACTTATTAAATTATCCGTTGCCGATTTTGTGTAGTAGTTAGATAAATCAGGTGCTGGTATAGCACTTATTTTAGCATCTACTTCTGCTGTGGTTAGATAATCAGTTATGATAGGTACTACCGACCAAGTTCCGTCTGCTCGTAAATATTTAGTTGTTCTATCTGCTACATTTTCGGCAGTAGGAACTAAACCTGATAAGTATGCGTTAGATTTTCTTCTGCTACTTGTTGTATCAGGGTCTTCCACGCCGAAGACTTGGTCGTTAAAAATTTGGTCAAAAAGTCGTGCCGTATTTAAACGTCCTTTCTCATTAATATATCCTATCGCTACGGGAGATGCGGTAATCGCAGCGTCATCTCCAAAAATAACCATATCGTCTTTTAGTGCTTTACCAGTTCCAGCATCAATATTAGCGACATCGTTTTGAATATCGCCAAGACGTGCTGCGAAATATGTGAAAGCACCGTGAATATGTCCCTGTAACTCAGCGTAGGTTGCGGCGTGTGCGTTTGTGACTGCTTGTATTTGTGTTTCGTGTGCGTCTATTATTGCTTGGTGTCCCGCAGAACGTCCTCGCATTTCTAATGTGTGACCATTGCTCCAAACGCCTTCTCCATTTAGGTAAAAATCGCCCCTAGTGCCTGTTATAGTCGCTCCTGATGGAACTAACCCCGCTACATACTGATTAGGAGATTTTTCGTGATTAGTCGCACCGTATATTTGGTTACCGAATATCTCTTCCTCCCATAAATGAGCGGAGTTTAACCTACCTGTGCTGTCTAAATATGGAATTAACTTAGTTTGTTGGTTATCGCTTTCTCGTGTTCTATATTCTGTTCCTGTGAAAATTAGCGAGTTAGTAGGTAATTTTAACTCATAAAAATTATACGGACTATTGTTTGCGTTATGATAAGGAGTAGCAAGTGTTAAGTTTTGCTGTGCGTTTGCTACTTGTTGATTAATAGCATTTAATATTGTCGTTTGATTTCCGTTATATGTTATTGTTTGATAACCTGCTAATTTAATATCTGCGAGATTGTTTATATGCGTATCAAGTAAGACCCAATTTCCATTTCTTTTAACATATTGATTAGTCCCACCCATATACAGATTGCCGTAAATATGGACATTTGTAGCGTGTATGTCTAACCAATTGCTTCCGTCATAATCTAGCGTGTGAGTTTTATTTTTAATAGCATTAATTTCGGTAGTATTTGCTGTTGCGATTGCGTCAGTATTAGCAATTGCGGGATAAACTGTATTATCTACATCATCTATTAGAGTGCTAAGAGATGTCTCGGTATTTGTTACCTTTTGAAAATAACCTGATACGTTAGTCCAATTTGTTCCATCTACTTTATAAAATAAGGACTTTACATAGGTATTTGTATTTAAATGAATGTTGTCGGGGTTAAAACCTACCCAAGTGTCGTTAGGATTTGTCGTATTATCAAAACCCATTTTGCTGGTTAATAATTTTAATGCGTCTATATCCGTGTCAAAAATAGACACCTTAGGTAAAACGACACTGTCAATATCATCTCTAACGGCAGATAATCCTGTATCAAGAGTTGCTATAGATGCGTCGTTAGTCGCTATCTGCGGTATAATTACATTATCCACATCATCTCGTAACTCCGCTATATTTGTGGTATGAGACCCTAATAGTGTATCTTGTCCGTCATCACGCTGAACCCCTGCGTAGATATGGGCAGAATGATTTACGATTTCGTCCCATAAATTTTTATAATCTCCTCCATTTGCCCTAATTAACAACTCATCTATCTTTAGGTTTTGGGTGAAGTGTGTCTCATTTTCGTTATCGCTAACCATATATCTCGTTTTAGTTTTTAAAAGGTCTATATCAATTTGCTTAGCGTATGCTATGTCGTGTTCGTCGGTTAAAAGTGGTATTTTCTGTGCTTTCGTGCTGTCATAAATGTTTTCCTGATTACGCCTAACAATTTGGTCTATAAAATCACTATCAAGAGTGGTGGTTGTCCCTGTATTTACATTAGTAATGACTGGAGGTGGTGTTGGTGCAATATATGGCGTTGGTTGAGTGTCATCATAAGTGGGAGCGTTTATTGTCTCAGGTATATTTGAACTCCAAGATGTGAAGGCATCGCTATTTCCAATTAAACTCGCCATTCCCTCTTTTATTAAAAGAGAACAAAATAAAATAACTCTAAAGCGTTATAATATCTTTTCACATAAACCAGTTAAACTATTGCGTCGTTCTCCGTTAGGACATCTTTTCTTTCTTGGTTTTTTAGTTGATGGGTCTTGCCCTGCTCCACCACCACCACCAGAAGCGTTAGCACTACCACCACCGAACCCTCTTAATCCTCCATCTCCCCTTCTGCCTTGCGACATACCCTCAAGATAATCTTTATCTTTATCACCTTCGTTAAATGTCTCACCTGTGCCTGATGAGACAGTATCCGCCATAGGTATAACATCTTTTGGTTTATTTTTTGAACCTGGTGGTCTCCCTGCTTTCCCTGTGTCAGTCATCGTGGAGGCGTCGTTCATAGTAGATGAACCAGTTGAAGATGAATTTAGTTTTGATAAAGCGAGTAATCTTACATTCTCTTTTTGTGCGTTTTTTAATTTAGTTTCATATACTAATTTTTGATTAATAAGATTTTTATATGGAACATCTGCAGGAACACCTTGTCCTGTTGCTCGTGGTTGTGGAATTGAAGCGTTAGCACTACCTGCTTGGGAGACAGAGGCAGGTTGGTTAAAATTAATTTTATTAATAACCTTCGCACTACTAGTGCTGGAAGAGTGTTTGGTTCTCTTAGTCTTATGCTTGTATTTTTTTGTAATATATTTATTTAATGCTTTTGCACATTTCTTATCATTTTTATTTCCGTCACACGCTTTACTTTTTAGAATACTTTTTATAGTCATATATAATAAATGACTATAAAAAAAATAAAGTTTAACTCCACAAAATTTTATCAGCAAAATAACTTGGTGTTCCTTTATTATGTCTATATTTGTTGTGTCTTGCTTTGTAGTTTTCTTTCCTTTTTGCGTCTTTATGTTTTGTAAAATCATCATATCCTTTTGCACCAATACTTGCAACTTTTTTATCGTGTTTAAAAACATCTAATTTTTTGTTTTTGCGTGTTGATGGTTTAACAGATACACCAATTTTTTCAGCATTTTTTTTTGCCTTTTTAATATCATAACCTCGGGGAGACCCCGAACCCCCTTTGGTCATATACATATAAATAATATTAAAAAATAATAACTAAAGCGTAGGTTTTTAAGGAGAGGCACTCTCTTTAACTTCGTCGCTAATTTCGTTTCGTGCTTGTTCATATATCATAGCAGACACGGCAATTTTTTCTGCACCAACTCCTGCTAAAGACGCTCCACCTGTTATTGTCGCTAAAAGAGAACCCATCACAAACTGCTTCGCCATCAATTTTGCGGTTTTGCCTACTGCCGTCTTTTCTGCTTTGGTTAATACACTTTCTTTTCTATCCGTAAATGTTTTATATTTTTTCTGTACGGAGAGTTCTTTTGCTTTAATATCAGCATTAGACCAATATGCTCTCGGCACATAATTTAGAATGCTGTGACTATCTACTCCATCTATGTTCGCAATTGTATAAACATTATTTTTATTATCGCCCTTCCGTAGTTCGCTAACCACATCAAAACGATTGCTTACATAAAAGTTAAATCCTTTTGTATTCTGTGAGAAACCTGTGAGAAGGTTTGTCGTCGCACCTGTAAAAGAAGAACCTGATAATTTATATTCCTCCGCCATCGCCGTAGCATAAAAACCGCCTCTGCTATGACCAACTAATCTAATTCGTGCTGTAGGATATTTCTTTTTAACATCGTCAATAATCTTTTTATGCAACACATATAAATCTGTCGCCTTATAACCACCAAGCGAGTTAATAAAATTGTCTTTCCAGTCATATAGTTTTGATGAACCTTTAAAACCTATATACGCCATACTACCTCTCGCATATACAACTACATCATTACGCAACACCGAAGGCACTACGCTATCATCTTTATCTATTTTTTTCTTATTTTTGTAAGTAAATAGCATATTTGGTCTTCGTGATGGTTTTGTGTAAGAGAGATTTGCGATAATACTGTCCATCGTATAATACCTACTTGGTACTAATTTATCAGGAGATATATAAAATCTATCATCGTGAAACCAAAAATAAGGTTTAGGTGGTGGAGAATTAGGGTTAGATGCTACTATCTCCGCTCCAGTTCCAAGTGCTTTATTAATTTTATCTTCCTTGTCTTTCTGCTTGTCTTGGAAAACCCCTTTTTGTTTCTTACGATTTAGTGGAGGGAAAAATAACTGGAAAAAACCTATGTTGTCTCGTTTTCTTTGTCTTACCTGCTCTACTAATTTTATCATTTTAGGTGTAAAATTGCTACTATCACCATCTATAAATCTTCCTTTAGAGTTCTTCTTTAAAAATGGAGTGATTGCTTGTTCAAGATATAACGACAATAGATTTTTTTTATATTTAATTAATAGTTTATCTTTCGTCGTATTTTTTGCTTTTGCGAACCTATCCCATTCTAATTCTCCTGCTTTGGTTTCCGTGTATTTTTGTAGAGAAGTGTCTTTAAAATAATCTTTATACCACCGAGATAATGGTGGGTATGTATCTCTGTTCCTGACATCTTCTACTAAATCATCAGTTAATTTTTTCTTGCGTTTATCCTCATTTACTCTATCCTGCTTTTCTCTATAGTCATTCTTCTCTAATTGTATTTTCTTTAAATAACCCTGTACATCTGCATCACTCATTCTCATTAATTGTTTTGAAGTGGTCTTTACCTTTCTTGGAAAAGATGCTTGAACAACCATATAATCCTGTACCCAGTTATTTTTTCTATCGTAATTTTGTTTAAAATTCTCCATCTCTTTTATCTCTGCGGACATCGTTATATAAAGGTTCTGCCAGTCTCCTACCTGTTTTGAACCTGCTAATTTTTTATAATTATTCATAGCGTATGTAGGTATGTTTTTACGAGCGGTATATACTTTTTTAAAATCAAAAGCAGGATTTTTGGGGTCTGTAAAGTCGTGTAATTTTTTATATTTTCCTTCTATACCAAAAACCTTGTTTTTCCTTCTGTTGTATGTCACCT
>Ga0206683_10002109_pt1 | contig 13492 bp, 7 predicted proteins | sample M280m12015metaG_FD_155483 | JGI IMG/M metagenome (GOLD analysis project Ga0206683, IMG submission 155483) | Ammonia-oxidizing marine archaeal communities from Monterey Bay, California, United States - M2 80m 12015 | ecosystem: Environmental > Aquatic > Marine > Intertidal zone | place: USA...
AACTTACGTTGATTAAGTCAACGGTAAATCTACTTTTTGTGAACGATTTACAACATACCACATTGGTAAATAAATAATTAGCATAACAAAAAATGCAGCAATTTCAAACGTAAATAGATAATAAGGCCATTCACCAATTAAAAAAGGATTATCTCCACCAGGCTTTTCGCATATAAACCAATAATTAGCATTCTCACCTAATAATTTATTAATAACACCAATCACAAAGACCCCAGCATTTGTTACTAAAAAAGTATTCAGTAGCGAATCTTTTCGACAACGCATTCCATCTACCCAAATTAACCAAACAACATTTAATATGATAACTCCATGACTTAAAAAACTCCAAAAAATAGATATATCACCATAGGGCCACCTAGATGGATCAGGTGTTAATAATCCTTGCAATGCTCCTGCAAAACCCCAAAAATAAGAAAGCTCAAAGGCCGTTTGATTCTTTTTCCATAATGCATAACTAGATAAAAATAAACTGAGGCCACACATATGCAATGATAGATCTTGTTGAAAATTAAAATCATTAATATAAATCTGAAAAAAATCAAAAATGATTTCTTGAAAAATGGTAAAAACAGCTAAAAAAAGTGCAACTCCAGTTTGCTGAGTTTTACTAAGGTAATTTCTACCTATAAATGCAAAAAAAAACCATATTACAAAGCAAGCAAATAAATAAATTTTATGCTCAAGTCCAAATGTGGGAAAATCAGGAATATTCATAATTCTTTCTTTTGAAAAACTTTGGATAAGTAAACTGAATTTCCACTCTTAAAAGCATTATAGATTTTAGAGTCTTTAACACCAGCGAAATCCCGAAATGCGGACTGAATCCAACTTGAGACATGTACCTTAATCATATCCTCTTTCCTATCATGAATTTCATCTAATGCACTAATAACATTTGAAGTAATTACTTCATCTTTAATAGATACTAAATCACTATTTCTAAATGCATTTTCAGTATCTATTACCATACTACGAGCTCGAAGATCCACCCAACTAAAATATCCACCAGGCTTTAGTACTCGAACGACTTCACTTATAAATTTATTCATATTCCCATAGCAGTGCGAAGACTCTACATTAATTACCACATCAAAAGAATCATTTTCAAATGGTATTTTCTCTGCATCACCTTGGATAAAAGAAAGATTAGAAATATTTACATGTATTTCATTAGATAATTTTATAGCTTTTGAAGAATAATCTAAACCTGTCATATGTTTTGGTTTATGATATCTACTAATAAATGATGCTCCACCACCCCTTCCTGAACCAACTTCTATTACATTTTTTCCTTCAATGGGTATTCTAGAAACTGCATAGTCATAAAGCTGAATAAACACTCTATCATCTTCATCTTCAAATAGCAAATCTCTTTTTTCTTTTTCTGAATCAAGAATGAAACCATAGTTCATAAAAGTCCAATTAGCTTGTCTAGCTCTTAATGCTAAACGTTGATACCACCATTTCCATATAGTTTTTTGCAACCATGGATTAAGATGAACTATCTTTATAAATATTTTTGAAATCAAAGTGTTTATTTCACTCTACTATAGTTAATAGAATGAATTCAAAATAAAAAAATAAGAAATCAATTATATTCTCGGATAATTAAGATATAAAATTTATTAATAAGAGTTTTAATTCTTCTAAGACTATCATGAGTTCCATCCAAGATTACGTAATCGTTTTTTAGCATCTATAATTTCTGGTAGGCTCTCATCTGCTTGGTACCATACTTTTAAAAATTCTTCATAGTTTTCCCGCGCATTTTGATAATCACCTAATCCCTCATAAGCTAATCCTCTCAAGTAATCTTTTTTTGGCCAAAATTCATCTAGAATTAATTCATATGTTAATTCATTATGAGAAGGTCTAAAAAACCTAGTTTCATCAATTGCTTTTTGATATTCTCCTAATTCTATTAATGAAATAGCTTTCCAATAATGGCATATATCTTCCCAAACTCTTTTTTGACCAGATTTTTGAAAAATTAAATCTGCTCTATCAAACATATCATCAAATTTTGTAATTGATTGTTTATATTTTCCATTAAAAAATAATTCAACTCCTTCTAAGTATAATTGTTGTTGATAAATCGTAGAATTTGAAAGAGTTGTAAATTTTGTAATAGTTTTCAAATAATCAGTCTTATTATTCATTTCCCACTCAATTCTAGCTTTTAAATAAAAAAATTGTTCAAGGTTGTTAGCCTCAATAAATAAAATTTTGTTTTTATTTAAAAAATTATATGCATTTTCATATTTTTTAGAAATAATCAGAGCTTCAGATTTTAATATAATAAAATCTGCAGCACGGGGATGCATTTTTATTGCTTTATCTACTAGGTCTAAGGCTTTATTAACCTGACCTTTTTTTAATGCAATTTCTATTGTATACGTGTTTGCTGGAATAAGCGCAGGGTCTCTTTTGAGAGCTTTTCCATACCAAAATAGTGCTCTATCAAGATCTCCATATTTATAATTATACACATCACCAATTTCATCATGAGCATGTGCATGACTTGGATTTAGTTTTATGGCAGTCTTTTGACTATTGTAAGCTCCTTCAGCATCATCAACTCTTAATTGGTAAAAACCCATTGCGAAATGTGCATCTGCATCGTTTGGTGCAAGCTCAATAGCAATTTCAGCATACTTTTTACCTTCATTCAAAAATAAATTTATTTTATCTAATTCTCTCCATAAATAATATGATTGAGTAACTCTTGCGGATGATATTCCTGCATATGCTAAGGCAAAAGATTTATCTAGTTTTATTGCTTTTTTATATAATTGTACGGCTTCTTCAACTTTTGGCATTTCATATGTATATCTTAAGGCTCTTGCTTTTGAATATAATTCATAAGCTTCTATAGATGTTGTTTGTTTTCTTGCAATAGATTGAGCTTCCTCATCAGATAATTCAATCCTTAAAGCATTGGCAATAGCTGAAGCAACTTCATCTTGAACTTCAAAAATATCTTCAATATTTCTATCATATTTTTCAGCCCATAAATGTTGATCATTGAAAGCATTAATTAACTGGCCCGTTATTCGAACTCGATCACCAACTCTACGAATACTTCCTTCAAGAATGTTTGCAACTCCCAATTCTTTACCAATTTCTGTCAGTGATTTATTAGTATTTTTATATTTCATAATTGTTGTTCTTGAAATAACTAATAAATCTTTAATCTTTGATAATTCAGTAAGAATATCCTCAGTCATTCCATCCGCAAAATACTCATCTTCACCTTCTTTGCCTAGATTTTCAAATGGCAAGACAGCAATAGATTTTTCATTAATACTTTCAGGTACCTCGATTAAGTTATAGCCAGCACCTCCTCCATACCATCCAATTAATAATCCAGCCATAACTCCAGTTAATAAAATCCAATTTCTTTTTAATTTATAGAATGGTTGTTTTTTTTGACCTTCAATTGATGAAGTTTGAGTTGATACATCAGTCTTTAAATAACCCTGGGGTGTTTTATCAAACATCCAACTCAATATTAAAGCAATTGGAAAACCTAATAATACAATAATTACAGTGAATTGCTGAGTCCATTGAGGAAAATTAAACATAGGAAAAAGGATTTCAACTAGTTGCATTATAATAAATGCAACTACACCATAGGAAGCTGCAACTCGAAAAACTTTTCTTCTTTTTAATTCTTCAAAAAAGCTCATTATATTTTTTAACTATTTTCTTTCCATTGAATAATCCTAGGATGATTCTTTAACTGATTCCATTCAGGAAAATTTTCAATTTCTTCAAGTGTGATTCCACCATGTTTATTAAATATAGTTTCAAGTTGATCTAAAGCCGAATCTTGATCACCAATTGTCATATAGATGTATGCTAATGCTAAAACTTGATATACACCAAAGAAAGAATCTTTTGATGGCGGTAAAATAGCTAATGCTGTTTTTCCTTCACGAATTGCTTCTTTTTTCATACCTATATGTGAATAAACAACACCTAAGCCTGCATGAGTTCTATAATCATCTGGTGAAGATTGAACTTGTTTTTCCATTTTATCTTTTGCAATACTAAAAAACTTTTTGGCTTTGTCATTTTCACCTAATCCATCATAGCAAATTGCCATAGGCAATTCTTTTGGTATAACACTTGAATCAAATAAAAAGGGTCCAAAATCACTTTTATTTTTAGATATATTATCAAGAGCATCTTTATATTGACCCCTTAAAGTTAAGTTTTTAGTTTTTGCCCATATTGCGTTTTTATCTGAAGTTCGTAGAATTCCCTGATCTAATACTTTTGAGGATAAATCATAATCTCCATCTCGTAAAAGAATGCATTGACTTTTATAATTATATGCAGACGCTGATATATCTGGAGCAAGATTAATTGCAATATCATAATATTTAATTGCATTATCATAATCAAACATAAGTTGATACCCTAACCCTACCTGAACCACAAGTCTGGGTGACTTTGGATTGACTTTATAGGCATCTAATAAATTATTTAAGGATTCTTCAAATTGATCTACTCGATACTGAATGAATGCAATTCTTTCCCAAATTTCACTATTGCTGGGTTGTAGTTTTCTAATTGCCCTATATTCATCCATAGCTGGAAAATAATTTCTTTGCCTATATAAATGAATGGCATTAGCTAATCTTACATCAGGATGTTGCGAATCTATATCTTTAGCTTTTTTCAAATTATCCTTAACCATTTTTCTCCGATTTTCAGAAATATCATAACCCATCCATATAATAAAATCATGTACTTCTGATAAACCTGCATATGCTAAAGCAAAATTTGGTTCTAATTCAATTGCTTCTCTATAATAATCAACTGCCAGGTTAAAATCAGTTTCTCTAAAGCTCCTATAATGATAAGTCCTAGCTTTTTTAAATAATTCATAGGCTTCCATATTTTCTGTAGGAATAGATTCTATTTGTGCAATAGTTTTGTCACTAAGTTCGGCTTGCATTGCATTTGCAATTTCTTTTGAGACATCTGCTTGGATTTGAAACAAATCCATCATTTCTCTATCGTATGAATCAGACCAAACATGCTTGTCATTTTTTGCATCAATCAACTGACCAACAATCCTAACTCTATTTCCTAATTTTCTTACACTTCCTTCAAGTATATATTTAACTCCAAGTTCATCAGCAATTTCTTTCATTTTCTTTGTAGTCTTTTTATAGCCCATTACAGATGTTCTAGAGATTACAGTTAAATCTTTTATCTTTGCGAGATTCATTGTTATGTCTTCAGTTATTCCATCAGTGAAGTATTCATCTTCCTCATCTTTACTAAAATTATCAAATGGTAATACTGCTATCGATTTATCAACAATTGATTCTTTATTAAATGAACCACCACCATATGTACCAATTAATACACCAATAAGAAGACCTAGAACTAGAATAATATTTCTTTTTTGTAAATAAAAAGGACGACTTTCCAATTTAATATTCATTCCACCTATATTTTCAGTATCAGAAACATCCGTTTTAATAAACCCTTGTGGTGTTTTATCAAATATCCAGGCAAAAATAACTGCTATTGGAAAACCTGCTAACAATACAAAAACTAAAGTGGACATAACCCATTCAGGAATATTTAATGCAGGAAAAGTGACTTCCCCTATTTGCATAAGAATCCAAGCAACTACAGCATATGTTGCTGCTACTCTAAATACTTTTCTACGCTTTAATTCATCAATAAAACTCAAAATTATGGCCTTAGGTTATTAAGAACTCGTTGAAAGCGTGGTTCATTTCTTATCGAGTCAAAGTTTGGATTACTAAATAGATCTCCATAATGAAATCCATTAGGAATTACACCAAGATATTCAATTTTTTCTAGTGCTTTATTATTTTCTCCTATTATTGAATAGATTTCAGCTAGAACTTTTTCATAAATCGTACCAAACATTGCATCATTAGAAATAGGTAATATACCAACAGCTTTCAATCCAGCATCAATAGCATCTTTATTTTCCCCCAATCTTGCATATGTTAATCCCAATGTTGAATAAAATCTTGGGTCATCTGGATAATCATTTATTTTATTTTTTAAATGAGAAATAGTTTCATTAAAATATTTTTGAGAATCACTTTTCCTACCTAACCCACTTGAAGCCATACCACTATAATATGATTTTGGGATATAAAGCTGAACATTTGTAAAAAATTCTTTCGTAGTAATATCTAAAATTCGATTTATTTCATCATAATCTTTCAAAATAAAATTATAATATAGTTTTCTTCTTTCAGAGTTTTCATTATCTATTTGATATAAAGTATTTTTTGCTCTTAAAGCATCACCAGAAGCAAGGTATTCTGATCTGATTCCATAATTAATTTTTGTCATAATTGAGCCTAAATCATCTGTCTTCTTTACTATGGATTCCACTTGATCATATTGGCGAATAGCTACATATGAACCTGCCAAATTTTGAAGCATTAAAGCAGATCTTGGATCTAATCCAATCGCTTGCTCCATCTGCTCAATAGCTTTATCATAATCTCCCAATCTTCGATAAATTAAACCAATTCTGTAAATGGCGCTGATATTTCCAGGAGCTAATTCTCTAGCTTTTATATAATCTGCCAAAGCTTTACCATAATCACGAAAACCATGATAGTAATAAGTACCTCGAGCAATTCTTACTATTGAATTATTAGGTTTTAAATTCATAGAACGATCAATTGATTGCTTAGACATTTCTAATCTAGTATCTGAAAGATCATATCTATACCATTTAACATGAGCATGCATTTTACCAATTTGTGCATGAGCTTCAGCAAAGTCAGGATCAATTGCTACAGCACGCTCATATTCTGATATTGCAGCAAAAAGGTTTTCTTTAGAATGACCAGCACTTTCATACATATTCCCTTTTAAGTAATATTCATAGGCAATAGTACTTTGAGTTAATTTCTCAGAAATTCTCGCTTTAACTTCATCAGTTAATTCAGTTTTAAGGGCATTTGCAATTTCTATTGCTACTTCTGATTGCAACTCAAATATATCTGATTCTTTCTTATCATAAGTCTCAGCCCATAAATGCTCATCGGTATTAGCATCAATCAGCTGGCCCACTACTCTAACACGTCCATTTGCCCTTTGAATACTACCTTCAAGTATGTGAGCAACTCCCAATTCTTTAGCAATTTCTTTCAACTTTTTTGTTGTATTTTTGTATTCCATTACTGATGTCCGTGAAATAACCTTAAGATCTTTTACCTTTGCAAGGTTTGCGATAATCACTTCAGTCATACCATCTGAAAAATATTGATCTTCAGCAGCTGTGCTATAGTTATCAAAAGGTAAAACTGCAATAGACTTATTATCAATTGATCCTTTAAATGAATCGCCACTATATGTACCAATTAATACACCAATAAGAAGACCTAAAACTAGAATTATATTTCTTTTTTGTAGATAAAATGGCCGATTATCCACCTTAACATTCATTCCACCTATGTTTTCAGTTTCAGGAGCATCAGTTTTAATGTATCCTTGAGGTGTTTTATCGAATATCCAGGCAAATATTACTGCTATTGGAAATCCAGCTAATAAGATTACAACTAACGTGGACATAACCCATTCAGGAATATTTAATGCAGGAAAAGTAACTTCTCCTATTTGCATAAGTATCCAAGCAACTACTGCATATGTTGCTGCTACTCTAAATACTTTTCGACGCTTTAATTCTTCAAAAAATGTCATGATTTAGGCTTTAGATTATTAAGAACTGTTTGAAAGCGTGGTTCATTTCGAATTGAATCAAAATTAGGATCTATTTTGAGTTCGCCATAATGAAAACCATTTGGGATTAAGCTGAGATATTCGATCTTTTCAAGAGATTTTTTAGAGTTACCAGTTATAGCATATATGGCAGCCAACTGTTTTTCATAGTTGGTAGCAAAAAGTGCATCTCTTGAAACAGGTAATATTTCAGTTGCTTTCAAACCAGCAGCAATCGCCTTTTTATTATCACCCAACTTTGCATATGTTAGTCCCAATGTAGAATAAAATCTAGGGTCATTTGGATAACTTTTAATTTTTTCTTTGAGATGATTTATTGCTGAATTAAAATGATTGATCGCTGAAGATTTATTTTTAAAACTCAAAGCTGAAAGGCCAAGATAATATTCTCGTGGAAAGTAAAGTCTAACATCTTCAAAAGAATCTTCAGATGATGTACTAAGAATTTGATTAATCCTATTATAATCTCTTGCCAATCTATTGTAATTAAGTTCAAATCTTATTTTTTTGAAATCAACATATTTAAGATCATTAATAGCTTTAGAAGCATCGCCTGTGGAAAGAAATGCAGCCCCAATCTTATAATCAATGATTACTTGCTCAGAGGCAAATTCTTTATCTTTACTTAAAAGCGAAATAAGTGCATTATAGTATCTCAAAGATAAAAGAGTTCCTGAAAGATTGTACAAAACAAGATTTGATCTTGGGTCAAGATCAGCAGCCATTTCCATACTTTTTCTTGCTTTCTCAAAATCACCTAAACGTCTATAAATTGTACCAACATATAAGTTAAAACTTGCATTTCCCGGCTCAAGTGCAACAGCAAATTGAAAGTCTGACATAGCCTTCCCATATTCACGAAATCCATGATAATGATATACTCCACTGGCAGATCTGACGATAGCATTATTCGGCTTAAGCTTTGTAGCCATTTCTATAGATTTTTTTGACATTTCCATCCTTGAAGGTAGTTGGTCAATCCTGTACCACTTCATATGAGCATGCATTTTTCCAAGCTGTGCATAAGCCTCAGCAAAATTAGGATCAAGGGCAACTGCTCTATCGTACTCAGCAATAGCTGCACGGATATTTTTTTCTGAGTGACCAGAGTTATCATACATATTCCCCTTCAAATAGTATTCATAAGCATCTGTACTTTCAGTAAGCTTTTCATTAATTCTTGCCATTTCATCAGATGTTAGTTCAGACTTCATTGCTTCAGCAATTTTAATAGCCACATCATTTTGCATGGAAAATAGCTCACTAATGTTTCCATCATAGGATTCAGCCCAAATATGCCCATCTGAACTAGCATTGATAAGCTGACCAACGATTCTAACATTATCACCGACTCTTTGTATACTACCTTCTAAAATATGAGCGACACCTAATTCTTTAGCGATATCTTTTATTTTCTTTGTTGTATTTTTGTATTCCATAACGGAAGTTCTCGAAATAACTTTAAGATCTTTTACTTTTGCAAGGTTGGCAATAATCATTTCCGTTACCCCATCAGAAAAATACTGATCTTCAGGTGCAGTACTATAATTATCAAAGGGCAAAACTGCTATAGATTTAGAGTCAACATTGTTAGAAATTGCTGAACCACTGTATGCACCAATCAATATACCTACAACAACTCCTAGAAAAAGAAATATATTCCTTTTTTGTAGATAAAAAGGTTTATTTACAATTTTAACATTCATTCCACCTATATCTTGTGATTCAGGAGCATCTGTTTTAACGTAACCTTGAGAGGTTTTATCAAATACCCAACTCAAAATCACTGCGATTGGAAATCCTAATAAAACAATAATTACTGTAAATTGTTGTGTCCACTGAGGAAAATTGAACATGGGAAATAAAATCTCAACTAGTTGCATTATAATAAATGCTGCAACCGCATATGACGCAGCTACTCTAAAAACCTTTCGACGCTTTAATTCTTCAATAAAGCTCATTGTGTATCACTTAACAATAATCTTATCCTAGGGTCTTTTCTTATAGTTTTATATGCAGGTTCCAAAGATATTTCTCCTTTATAAAACCCATGATTTATTGTTGATAAAAATTCTAACTCTTTAATGGAAGCTTCGTCTTCACCAACTATAGCATAAACTTTTGCAAGGTTTCTAGCCAAATTTGGACCGGCTAAATAGTCTTTTTGAATAGGCAACATAGAAGTAGCTTTTCTTGCAAATTTAATTGCTTCTTCTTTTTTCCCAAGCCAAGCTTTAATCTGACTTAGCGCGGTATAACCTCGAAAATCATCAGGTTTTTCATCAACCCATTTCATATATTTTTGTTCTGCTTTAATTAAATATGGTAATGCTTCTTGATGTTTACCTTCAAGATAAAACAATCTTCCTTTAACCATATTCTTCGATAATAGGTATGATTGCCATACCAGTTCATCATCGGGAATTGATTTTAATCTATTATGGGCTTTGGAATACTCACCTGCATAGATATCCAAATTAATTAACTGCCAATCATATTTTCCTCTTCCGACTTTAATCTCAGCATCTTTATAAGCGCTATATGACTTTTCTATATTGCCTAAGCTAGTTAATAATAACCAATTTGCTTTATTCAGATGAGTTTCATAATCATTCGGTGCTAGATCAATAGATTTATTTAATACTTCTAACGCTTTACTATAGTTTCCTACTGCATTATAAGTACCACCTAACTCACGATAATAATATGCACGCTTAGGGTCTAATTCGATGGCTTTCCAAATAAAGTTAATACATTCTTCCCATCTACCTAGCCTTCTTAATACCCATGCTCTACGACTAAAAGACGATGCTAATTCAAGGTTAGCCTTATCATACAATTCATTTGCTTTATTATAATCTCTATAAATCCTGTAATAATAATCACCTTCAACCTCAAGAAGCGAAGGATTATCAGAATCTATTGATTTAGCTAGGTCAATATATTGCTTGTATTTTGACAATCGATCAGAGGTTTTATCTAATCCTAAAAAATATATCCATCCATGAGTACTTGCTAAGCTAATAATTGCATCAAGATATTTTGGCTCATATTCTAGAGCTTTTTCTAGATAACGAATACTTTGTTCTAATTCATCTTTATTGCTAGAGCCATCTCTTCCTCTTTTTAAGTAATAATCATAAGCTATTGGATCTACTTCTTTAGCATTTGAAAGTTCTTCATCTTCATCCACTGAAAGTTCAGCCCCTAAAGTAGAAGCTATGATTTTAGCAACCTCAGATTGAACTTTAAATATATCTGCTATTTTACGATCATAAATATCTGCCCAAAGATGCTCATCTGTCTTGGCATCAATTAACTGACCTGTAATTCGTACTTGATTGCCAGCGCGTCTAACACTACCCTCTAAAATATTTGCTACACCTAATTCTTTGGCAATATCACGAATATTCAATTTAGTATCTTTATATTGCATTACAGAGGTTCGAGAAATCACTTTTAGACCTCTTACCTTTGATAAATACGTTATAATATCTTCTGTTATGCCATCACTAAAGTAATCATCATCTTCCCCTTCAGACATATTATCAAATGGCAGTACCGCGATAGATTGACGGTTATCAGTTATTTTTCCAATATTATAACCAAAAATATTTCCTGAAAAATAATAGCCTATTAAAGAGACAATTAATATTGAAGACGTTATAAACCAAGATCGTTTTTTTGCGAATAAAAATCTAGTATCATTAGTACCATTAATCATCATCGGATCAGATTTTACAAATCCTTTATCAGAAATATCATACATCCAAGAAAAAATAATCGTAATGGGTAAGCCTAAAAATAAAAGTAAAATAACCATGCGACCTGCCCAATCTGGTATACCAAAAATCGGGAAGACTATTTCAATGACTTGCATGATTATGAAAGCTACTACAGCATATGCACCAACAGATTTGTATACTTTTCGTTTTTTTAATTCGTTAAAAAAGCTCATGAAGTACCTAGTAAGAATCTAATTTCATCTCCAAATCTTTGTTCATATAATTCATGGCGAAGCTTAGCTTTTTCAACAATTTGTTTAAATTTAGGGTGACTATGTATTATTGAAGTTAAAGGGTCATTCTCAATATATGAGTAACAAAAGAACCCTCCATCAACAGCCTCTTCAAGAGATTTTAATGCATTATTCTCATCATTTAACATAATGTAGAAATGTGCAAGTCTGTACTTCATTTCACTATCTGTAATACCGATTTTCATTAAACTATTAATGGTTTTCCTACCTTCTTCAATGTCACCATTAATTAAAGATAAATATGCTTTGCTTATCAAAACCCATGTACCCTCATCATTATTTTGAATTACATCTTTTAAATGGATTGAAGCTTTATCATATTGTTTTAAATATATATATGGCATTGCCTGATAAAACTTCTCATCAGGTATTGGTTTTCGATGATTATTAATTCTCTCTACGGCTGAATTAAATATATTAATAGCGTCAGAATATTGTTTTTGATATATATATGATTTACCCATTTGTATTAATCTTGTTTGTTTTGTTAAATCAGTATTATCTAAAACTAATGATTTTTTATAAACGCCAATTGATTCATCCATAAAACCAGCGTATCTCAAAATATATCCCATACTGCTATAAAGTCCTGAAACAGACCCACCTGATTTATTCATTCCATTTAATAACATTTCAGTAGATTTTTCAACATTTCCACTTTCAGCAAAATATCCAGATGATCTCATTATCGTAAATAACGAATTAGGAGATAATTCAGTAGACTTAGAATATGATTTAGCTGCTATTTCTTTATATTTTGATGGCTCAAATCCACTCCTACTTAAAACATTTGCATGCCTACCTCTAACCGACCATGCATCACCAAAATTAGGATCAATTTTTACAGCTTTGTCAATCATATCAAAGCGGTACTGTGTCAACTCAATATAATTCAATCCTTCAATTTGATCAAAAGACTTAGCCTTTAAAAAATAATCATATGCGATAGGATCTACATTATCATTGGAACCAAGTAAATTAATTTCTTCTGGCTGAAGCTCATATCTTAACCCATCTACAATATCATTAGATATGTCTTTTTGTATTTTAAAAATATTATCGTATGCTACTTGAACAGTTTTATTCCATAATCGTTCATTCTTATCAAGGTCAATTAGTTCTGTGCTAAGTCTTAATTCATCACCATCTCGAAGATAACTTCCTGTAAGAACTAGTTGCACATCAAGATCATTTCCAACATCCTTTAAATCTGTTTCAGAACCTTGATATTTCTTCACTGATCCCGATGGTCTAACTACAATCGATTTTAAATATCCAAGTTGATTTATTATTTCATCAGATAGAGCGAATCCTAAAAAATCATTTTCTTTATCTGCTCTCATATTTGTAAAAGGTAGAATAGCCATCTTAGTTAGGCTTGATTCATTACTAATCAGTGAAGAATCACCTATTCTATTAGCTCCAATTAAACCAATTAACATACCGGCTGAAACACCAAATAAAAGAAATATATTTCGTTTCCGTTTAAAGAAAGGTCGGTTATCAATTTTAACTTCTAATTCACCAATTTTTTGAGTACTCGATTCAGTCTTTATATAACCTTGTGGAGTTTTATCAAAAACCCAACTTAGAATCACAGCTATAGGAAATCCTAATAATACAATAATAACCGTGAATTGTTGCGTCCATTGGGGGAAGTTGAACATAGGAAAA
>Ga0206683_10002116_pt1 | contig 13474 bp, 13 predicted proteins | sample M280m12015metaG_FD_155483 | JGI IMG/M metagenome (GOLD analysis project Ga0206683, IMG submission 155483) | Ammonia-oxidizing marine archaeal communities from Monterey Bay, California, United States - M2 80m 12015 | ecosystem: Environmental > Aquatic > Marine > Intertidal zone | place: USA...
TCTGCCACTCAGGTGTCCGTTCTGCACAAGCTTGTTTATATCTGGAGCAACAAGGCTTTGATTCTGTAAATATTATAGGGGGCATTCATGCTTGGTCTACCGAAGTTGATTCATCAGTCCCAACATATTAAACTAGTTATAAAATAATATTAATTTATAATTTCTCATCTTATCTTCCTAAAAACAATTATTGGAGAGAGGAAAAATGAAAAAAGCAATCAGGTCTTTAAGTTTTATTTACTTGCTTTCCACAGTTTTATTTTCGGAAAGCAATACAAGTGGAAAAGTGTTTTTTAATCACTCAACCAATTTGAGTGAAGATGGAATGAATGCGTTTAATATGAAACGTGCCTATCTGACTTTAGTTAATGATGTCAGTGAATCTGTATCATACAAAGTGACCTATGATATTGGAAACAATGATGGTGGTAGCGCATACACAGCATTCCTAAAAGTTGCCATGGTGAAATGGAAAACCAACCTTGGGAATGTGATGATTGGTATGCAGGGCATGAATATGTTCAAAACCATGGAAAATACTTGGGGACACCGTTTCATAGCTAAAATGCCAATGGACACTTATAAATATTCAGCATCTGCTGATTTGGGTATTGGTTTGAGCCAGTCGTTTGGCCCCGTATCTACCAGTGTTCTTATTACCAATGGCGACGGCTTTAAAAAAGCAGAATCAGACACCCATAAAAAGTTATCCATCCATGCGGTTTACGGTGAATCAAAATTGAATAAGAAAGACGGTTTTAATGGAGGTTTAAGTTTTTCAATGGAACCTTACGATAAGGATTCACTTAACACAGAAAATACAAATGTGATGAGCATATTTGCCGGTTACGCCGGTAATGGTTTCCGTGGTGGTTTTGAATTAGACACAAAAACTCAAGAGGGCCTGTCTGGGCAAATTATTTGTATATACGCGACATATAAAATCAATGATAAACTCTCTATTTTAGCCAGATTAGATCAAGCGGATGCCAATAAGTCAGAAGATAGTGATGGAGTTCAGGCGATTATTGCAGGCATTCACTACAATGCTGCAAAAGGCCTAACCATTGCTCCTACAGTTAGAGTCAAAGCTCCTGAAGAAGGGGATTCAGAAAATTCAATTGTGTTGAATTTTCAATTCAAATTCTGATTATATTATGCCAACGAAGATTAATTCATTTGTTCCATAAGAAATGTTTTTAGAGCAAGTGGTTCAGAGAATATTATATCAGCTCCTGCATTTTGAAGCTCTGCTTCGGTACCATTACCCCAAAGTACTCCAACAGAACACATCCCTGCATTCTTTGCAGTGCAAATATCAATTTGAGAATCACCTATAAATAAAATGTTGACTGGTTCATAATTAAATTTATTTGCTATAAATAATGCTGAATCTGGCGCGGGTTTTTTAGGATACAGGTATTCTGCCCCAATAATTACAATATTATATTTATTAAAGAAAAGCCCTACGCACCGTTCTGCCAAGGTATGAATTTTATTAGTAACTATTCCAATTCTTATATTTTTTTCACCTAAAAGGTCGAGGATATCATAAATACCGTCAAATGGTTTAGCTTTTTTATTAAGATATTTTGAGTATAATTCTTTTGTCTGGCTAAGTATTAATTTATAGTCACCAACAAAGTCTTTTGGTAGAATCTTAGTCAGTAAATGGTCAATCCCATTACCAATATTATCCTTATAATATTCTTTAGATTGTAACGGTAAATTATTTAAGGTGAGAACTTTATTAAAAATATAATGGATTTCATCTGTTGTGTCCAATAAGGTTCCATCAAGATCAAAAATAACTGCTTTTAAATCTATAGGATTCAAATTATTATTTTAGAGAGTACCTGTGTTAGTCTGGCTTATATAATTTAAGCTATTGCATGGCTCTTGGAATAGTGGCATAAAGAACTGCACCCAAGACACAAGCGAAGACACCCTTACCCCACCCCATCTCATCGGGCAATAACCCGCCCTCCTGAATCCAGGAAAGGATGGCGAACATAATCCCGAAAGATGAAAGATATAGCCAAATGATTTTTTTCATTATTGCTTATAGCCGACCGCATCAAATGGGTTAATGAGAACTGTTGTAATATTTTTTAAATGAGCCCCAATTCGTTTTAAATATCGAGCATAAAGCGCCAAAGACACTGTTTTTGATTCATCACCCAGAGTGATTTTCCCTGAAATACATCCATTGACTATATCGTCTGATATACTCGTAAGGGTTTCTTTATAGGTCGCCATCATGGACCGTGCCACATCTGCATCTTGTGTATGAATAGCTTCGAGGGTTTTATTAAACCGGGAAATAACTTCCTGTTCTACGTGATAGAGATCTTCAGAAAATTCTTCGGACTTAATTATGTTAGGATGATTTAATGCGAGGTCGAGAATATTCTTTGTATAATCGCCTACCCGCTCCACATCAACAACCATATTAAGAAGAACTAGGCCATTTGGCAGATCATCAATGTCCTGACTTATAGCATAGTGGGTCACCACTTTTCTTCGCACATCTCTCTGGAAAATATTGATTTCAACGTCACGTTTTTTGAGGGCTTTTATTGTATCTTTATTTTCACCCTCCCGTAAATATTTAATCGCTTGAGTAAAAATTTCGTTCGACAACATCATCATTTTATATGACTCATCCCAAGCCTGGGCCAGAAGATTATCTGCGTTCCAAAGTTTAACAATATCTTTAAAGACTGACATGGTTGATACCTCTTTTGGTTTGTGGGCGCCTTATCTGCCCAATAAAATTATGGTTAATGGAACTCCAACAAAAACGATCAATAAATACCCAATGGGAATAAATTTGTTCTTCAAAGAATATTCAGCTATCATTTCTGCTAATTTTAAAGGAATGGCTCTTAAGGGCGGTATTCCATAAATAATTAGGATTCCAAATATATTAAAGATTAAATGACTAATAGCTGCGATGAGCGCGGAAACTGTCCCGGTAAGGGCCGCTAATAAAGCTGTAACAGTTGTGCCAATATTTGCGCCTAATGTAAAAGGAAATATTTGCCGCAGAGACAGAACACCGGCCCCGGCCAATGGAACAACTAAAGATGTGGTAATAGATGAACTTTGAACCATTATAGTTAGAATGATACCGAACCCAATGGCCCTCATAACGGTTTTGAAAATATATTGATCAAAGAAAACTTCGATTTTTTCAAGGACAAGACTTTTCAACAGTTTCACAAGAGTATAAAGCATAATGAATGTAATTAACACGCTTAATACCAGATAAATAACATCATTTCCAAAGGTGAATTGCTCAATGAATTTGGCTCCGGATTTCACAGCCGCCTTAATAGGGCTTTTTGCCTGGAGAACATCAACGTTATGAATCTTTCCGAAAATAAGGCTGGCAACCCATTCAGCGCTTGTTTGAATCCAATGGAACGCCATTTCTAATGGGAACAAGATTAATACCGCAAGAATGTTAAAAAAATCATGAACCGTAGAAGCAGCAAAAGCGCGCTTGAATTCATTCCCGCGATTTATATGACCAATAGATACAATAGTGTTAGTGACGGTGGTGCCGATATTTGCCCCCATGATCATAGGTACGGCGCCACTTAATCCAAGAGACCCGGAACTTACCATGCCCACAATGAGGGAAGTGGTGGTGGAAGAGCTTTGAAAAAGAACGGTGGCAAAAACACCAATAAAAAGAGAAACGAAAGGATCGCTGGTTGCGGTAAAAATGTTTTCTGCTACATCAGCCCCCATGTGCTTGATGGCTGACGACATTCCCTTAATTCCAACGAGGAACATATAAAGGGCCCCAAGAACACTTGCTGTTTTAAGCAGAATAAATAGTGTGTCTTTTTTCATTATTTGTTTAACGGGGATTAGTCAAGTTCCTGTCCATATCTCCAAATATAGATTAGAAAATTAAGACTATTTTTTAGAACTTAATGTTTAAAACAGCGGGTACCCGTGAACATCATAGCTATGTCATATTCATTGCAGGCTTCAATTACTTCCTGGTCTCGGATAGACCCACCGGGCTGCACCACAACCTTTACTCCCGAATCCTTAATGGCGTCAATACTATCCCGAAAGGGGAAGAATGCATCAGATGCCAAAATACCACCTTTTACATTTTTTCCTCCTTTGCGTAAAGCCATGTGGACTGCATCTACGCGGCTCACCTGTCCGGCGCCCAGCCCAACCGTTGTGTTGTCTTTTGATATCAAGATGCCGTTGGATTTGGCGTGGCGTAGCACTTTCCACGTGAATAAAGTTGTTTCAATCTCTTGTTCAGATGGCTGTTTTTTAGTGACAACGGTTAGATCGTTTTTGGATAGAGTTTTTGTGTCTGTATTCTGAACAAGCAGTCCACCATCTACATTTCGCACCTCAAGCTTGGCTGCACGTTTTTCGAATTCGCCAATGCCCAAAACACGTAAATTCTTTTTCTTTTTGAATATGTCCAATGCTCCCGGCTCAAAATTCGGCGCTAATACAATTTCAACAAAAACTTTACTGATGGCTTCTGCAACGTCCCTAGTACAGGTGCGATTGAATGCAATTATGCCACCGAAAGCAGAAAGGGAATCCGCATTAAAAGCTCGAGTATACACATCTAATAAGTCATCCCCAGCGGCTACGCCGCAAGGGTTAGCATGCTTCACCACAACGCAGGCGGGCTCATCAAACTCTCTCACGCAAGCAAGGGCGCCATCTGCATCCATAATATTATTATAGGAAAGGTGTTTCCCCTGGTGTATGGTAGCATTCAATATGTTGGGTTCAGTATTTCCGGGAATTTTATATGAAGATGCCAACTGGTGGGGGTTTTCACCGTAGCGCATTTCTGAATGTTTTTCGAATGTGATTGAAAGATTATCCGACAACTTTTCATCTTTTAAATAATTATGAATAATGGTATCGTATTGTGCTGTGTGTCCGAATGCTTTCGATGAAAGTTTTTTCCGCGTTTCAAATAAAACTTCACCGGTTTGTAATTCATCAGTAATTGTGGAATAATCAGATGGGTCTACCACCACACAAACCCAACCCACATTTTTTGCTGCTGACCGGACCATGGTTGGCCCGCCAATGTCCACATTTTCTAAAGCCATTGCCAGATCGCAGTCTTTCCGGGAAACAGTTTCTGAAAAAGGGTAAAGATTGCAAACCACAAGGTCAATCCATTGAATTTGATTAGCTTCCGCATCTTTGCGATGTTGATCCCGAAGCCCAAGAATACCACCTTCTATTAAAGGATTAATGGTTTTTACACGGCCATCCATGATCTCAGGGAATTGGGTATAGTCGCTTACATCTGTAACGGGAACATTAGCAGTTCTCAATGCCTTGGCTGTGCCACCTGTGGATAGTATTTCAATGCCTTGGCTGTGCAATACTTGTGCCAGTTCCACCACATTGGTTTTGTCGAATACAGATATGAGCGCTCGTCTCACTTGAATGGGCGATTGATTTAATGAAGGGTTATCTAACATATGAATTATTTTGAATTGATTGGATTGCTTCAATAAAGGCCACGCCTTCTAATTTTTGAACTTTTGTTTTTAATGTATCTACAGTTTCATCTGGCTCTACATTACATTTTTTTTGAATTAAAATTGGTCCAGCATCTACTTCGTCAGTGACAAAATGAATCGTACAGCCGGTTTCTTTATCACCGTTTATTAAAACATCTTCATGAACATTTGTATCCATTCCGCCGGCGTATTTCGGCAACAGTGACGGATGCACATTCAATAGTCTATGGTGCCATTCCTGACAAAATTTTGCAGATAGAATACGCATAAAACCAATAAGAAGAACCAGATCTACAGCATGTTCTTTTAAAATGGCTGTCATTTCAGCATCGAATTCTTTCCGCGATTTTTCTTTATTAGAAAGGAAGAAGGTCGGCACATTATGATTTTGGGCACGCTCTAATATGTAGGCATTCTTCTGGTTAGAGAGAACCACCGATACTTCCCCGTTCAATTCACCGGAAGCGACGGAATCTAAAATAGCTTGAAGATCAGTTCCGTTTGTAGAACCTAAAACACCCAGCTTTATCATCGGATTGATTTCATATGATTAATACGTTTTTGGATTACCATATCTGTTCCGATATCGGAACGATGAAACAGTGGTCCATCAATAGCTGACACTTCTTTTTCTGCAATCTTTTCTGCGTTTGAAAGGGAGTCGGCCACACCCACAACCGCAACAGTTCGGCTTCCCGTTTCAACTAATTTTCCATTTTGGATATCCACCGATGCGTAAAATAATCCATCGGGGTTTTTGATTTTTGAAATATCAATCTGTTCATCTTTCACGGGGATATTTGGATAGCCTTCCGGCACAGCATATTTACAAACAGTGGCTTTATTCGAAAAACGTACATCAACTTTATTTAAACTTCCGTCTGCAATTCCATTGCAAATTTCAATAAAGTCAGACTCTAGCAATGATAAAACATTCATAGCTTCTGGATCGCCAAAACGAGCGTTGTACTCAATCAATTTCACGCCACTTGCTGTGGCCATGAATCCGCCATAAAGAATGCCCCGGTATCCTTCGCCAAATTTATCTTTTACCGCCTTGGCGGTTTGAGTATTTGTTTGATGAGCTTCGGCAATATCATCTTCCGTTAAAAAAGGCAGTGAATGATTGGCGTCAGAGTAGGTGCCCATCCCACCGGTATTAGGGCCTGTATCACCTTCGTAAGCCCGCTTATGATCTTGAACTGCGGGCATATGTTTTAAAGTGTCCCCATCGCAAAAACTCATGAGCGAAAACTCTTCTCCGATAAATTTTTCTTCAATGACGAATTCATCGCCTTTATCCGTCAATTCCTGGCAGTAGGCCAGCGCTTCATCGTGGGAATGTAAATGTTCCCCGGATACTTTTACCCCTTTACCGCCAGCGAGACCATCGTATTTCACCACATAATTTTCGCCAAGTACATTTAAAAATTCTGTAACACCAGCCAGGGAATTAAACGTTTCGTATTGAGGTCCACCGGGGATGTTATATTCTCTTAACAAATCCCGAGTGAATGCTTTGGATGTTTCTAATTTGGCTAAATTTTTTTTAGGTCCCACAACCTTTACCTTAATGCTCCAAAGCGCATCCGCCACACCATTTTCCAACGGGTTTTCAGGGCCAATGATGGCCAGAGTTGCTCCAATTTCATTTGTATAATTAACAACAAAATCAGGATCATTGAAATTTCCGATTAATAATTCATCACAGAGCGCCGCAATACCGGGGTTCATGTTAGACGCTAGACAGAAGATCTCTTTTTCTTGATGAGAACGATCCAGGGCACGAACAATAGCATGCTCACGAGCGCCGGAACCAATGACTAATATTTTATTTACCATTCCGGTCATTCACGCGCATGGCTTCCATTTGAGCGATCTTGGCATCATTGATATCGTTGGCAATATAGTTGCCGTCCAGACAAGCCATGCAGGGGGTATCAATATGGTGATCACCTTTCCGGGTAACCGCTTCCACCAAATCGTCAATTTTCTGATAAAGAAGAGCATCCACTTCTAGATAATTTTCAATTTCTTCTTCATTCATGTTTCCGGCGATAAGTTCACTTTTTGTTGGCATATCCACACCATAAAAACACGGCGATTTCACGGGAGGGCACGCCACCGCAAAATAAACTTCTTTGGCGCCAAAATCTTTGAGCATGCGCACAATTTCTCGGCTAGTATTTCCACGGACAATGCTATCATCCATAATCATCACCTTTTTGTCCCGGATTTCTAATTCTTGAGGCACCAATTTATATTTTACAGATTTTTTTCGTTCTGCCTGTCCTGGCATAATAAAGGTTCTACCGATAAACGTGTTTTTATATAACCCCTCGGAATATCTGACGCCCAACTCATGAGCAAACGAAAGAGCAGCTGTATTTGCTGTGCTGGGTGCTGGGATAACAATATCCGGTGTTTTTTCGGGATGTTTTTTCTTCCATGCTTCAGCCAGATTTTGTCCCATGCGCAGGCGAGAGCGATATACGCTAACATCGTTCAGGGTCGCATCGGGTCGAGCAAAATACACATATTCAAAAATGCAGGGATTAAATGATTTTTTAACCAAGCGTTTGTTGAATACGTTCCCGGTTTCATCTACATAGATGAGTTCACCTGGAAGTACCGTTCCTTTTGGCTCAAATCCCAACGCATAAAACATGGTGTTTTCGGAAGCAAAAATGTAATCCTTACCACCATTACCATTAGATCTTTCGCCTTTTACCAGCGGACGGATTCCTTGAGGGTCTCGAAACACCACAAGTCCCTTCCCAATGACAATACTTACTACAGAATAGGCTCCATTTACATGTTTAAAAATCTTGGTAACCGCATTGCACAAAAGATAAAAAAATTCTTCACTATCTTCTGGAGGATTATTTGTGTGAAGTAAATCTGCAAAATAATGAAGCAGCACCTCTGAATCAGAATTGGTATTTAAATAACGACTGTCTTTATGGGTGATCTCTTCTGCAAGGTCCGGATAATTGGTAAGATTTCCGTTGTGGGCCAAGGCAATTCCATAAGGGACCGATGTCCAAAATGGTTGAACTTCGCCATGACTAAAGCCACCGTGGGTGGGATAACGATTATGAGAAATGCCGATGTTCCCGGTGAGCAATTCCATGTTTGTTTCATTGAAAACTTCTTTTGCTAGGCCCATGCCTTTTTCTTTGTGCATGCGGTCGTCATAGGTCATGATACCGGCGGCATCCTGTCCACGATGCTGTAGGTGGATGACACTGTCATAGAGTTCTGCCGCAACAGGCTTATGTGAATAAATGCCAGTTATGCCACACATTAGATAAGGTCCACTAATTTGGGCGCAAGGCCAATGTAACCTGCCGGCGTCAGGCTTATTAACGTTTGTTTATCTTCATTAGAAATTTTTAATTCCAATACAAATTCTGCGATGGATTCCGCATTAATGGACTGTCCCCGGGTCAATTCTTTTAACTTTTCGTATGCGTCATGTTTTGCACTTTTTCGCAGGATTGTCTGGATCGCTTCAGCCAGTACCTCCCAATGATTCTCCAGCTCTTTTACCATTTGGGTTTTGTTAATAGTAATCCGGTTTAATCCTTTTAAAATATTTTGCAGGGCTAAATAGGAATGTCCTAAAGCCACACCATGGTTTCGTAAAGCCGTTGAATCAGTGAGATCCCGCTGCATTCGAGATATGGGTAATTTCAATGCGAGATGATTTAAAAGCGAATTAGCAATGCCCATATTGCCTTCGGCATTTTCAAACTGGATGGGATTGATCTTGTGGGGCATAGTGGAAGAGCCTATTTCGCCAGCCACTTTTTTTTGTCCTAGAATTCCGCGACTGATATAAGACCACATATCTCTACATAAATCAGTCAATATAGAATTCACGAGAACGACTTGTCGATAACTTTCTGCCAGCGAATCATGGGGTTCAATCTGTGTGGTGACTAAATTAGGTTCAAGCCCAAGAGAATTAATGAATTTGGATGCGAATCCTGTCCAGTTTGTTTTTGGATATGCCGTCATGTGGGCGGACCATGTGCCCGTGGCACCACTAAATTTCCCCAACAGTTTATGGGTTTTAATTTGAGAGATTTGTCGATCTAGGCGAGCGCAAAAAACGGCTAATTCTTTTCCGAATGTGGTTGGGGTAGCAGGTTGACCATGGGTCAGGGCTAGCATGGAAGCATTCTTATATTTCCGTGCCAGTTTTTTCAATTCTTTATTTATGGACTGAAGTGTTGGCAGATAAATCTGATTCAAGCCTTCTTTCCACATGAGTGAATATGACAAATTATTCACATCTTCCGATGTTAAGGCAAAATGAATCCATGGATGAAGTGTCTTTTTTGTTTTGCCTTGAATATAATACTCAATGGCTTTCACATCATGATTGGTGGTTGATTCGATCTCTTTGACCTTTTCCGCACAGGCTGTATTAAAGTTGTGATAGATTTTTCGTAGCCGCGTTTGGTCGTTCTTGGAAAAAGGCGGTAATTCTTTGATAGACTTTTCGTTTCCCAGTGCGATGATATATTCGATCTCCACCTTCAGACGATACTGCATAAGCGCCGATTCAGAAAAATAGGTGGACAGGTCTTTCGTGCTATTTGCATAGCGACCATCTAATGGAGATAATGCGTTTAATGAATTAGCCACAGAGATCACAGAGAAAAACCCTTATTAAACTTCCAAGAAACTCTGTGTGCTCTGTGGCAATTATTCTGCAATAGCATTAAATTTTCTTCTTTTTGTCTTTTTCCTGAAACATTTCCATTCCGTGAGTATTACTCTTCTCCTTCAAAATAATCGTATGATTCTTTACCTTTTGATATATTCCATAATTCCGAATTTTTTTCAGAAGTTCCTCGAGTTAAAATTTTATCTGAATCTGGATATTCACAAATATCAAATGTATCTTTTGTGCCCAAGGCTAAATATTTTAAATCAGTATCACTATCATTTATAATTTGATGAGCCGCCGATCTGTCGCCAGTAGGGCAAGCAATAATATCATTCTTTTTTAATGGATAATTTTTTTCCCCATACCTTAAAATACCCTCTCCATCTAAAATAAAGAACATTTCTTCACTTACATGATGATTATGGAAGGGCCAAGATTTTTTACCAGGTGGAATAATAGTAATATTGTAACCTAATTGATTTGCACCTATTTTACCTCCTACATCAGCGTATTGAGCTTTAAATCCACCATGTTCATGGCCTTTGAATTCAGTGATATCTTCAACATTTATTAGTGGTTTCATATTATTCTCTATATTTAATTATTGAAAACTATGCTCATTTTAATGATTTTAAACCAATGCTATACATTCTATGGAAATGTGTATTCCTTTAATTGGCATGCCTACAATAGGCGTTGATCTTGCTGGCGGGTTATTTGGAAAAAACTCAACAAAAAGATCATTTAGTTTTGCGAAATTATTTGCATCACAAAGCCAAATTGTCGTTTTAACAACGTTACTCATATTGCTATCGCAATGCTCAAGCAATGTTGAAAGATTTTTGAACGCTTGTCGAGCTTGCGATTCAAAGTCGTCTCCAACAAGTTCTCCCGAATTATAATCAACACCAGCTTGACCAGAGATATATAATGTATTTCCGGCCCGCACAACATGTGAATAAGTATTTGCTATTTGAACATTGATATTTGTTAGGTCTGGGATTCCATGATTTGTGTCCATTCTTTTCCTTTATTATTTAAGATCCTTTCTTTGATTTTTGAGCTAAACCCCGAGAATTCGTTTTACTGCCAAAGCACAATTTCCCGGATCTAAAACCGTCAAGACTGGTGTATTACTTGGCATCTGTAAAGTGGAATGAATATTCACCAACATATCTGCTTTGTCGGAAAAAGGAGGGCACCCCAAAGTCGGAAATTTCGAATTTGCGGCGACGAACCCGGACAGAGCATTGGACCGGCCGGCGATGGTGATATACACAATATCTTTTTCGTCTTTATTGGCGGTTAAAATCTCTAAAACTTTCAATGGCTGTTTGTGTGCAGATGCCGCATGTTGCTCCCAGTTGATGCTGTATTCATCTAGCTTATCGGTGATCTTCTTTGCGTGCGGCTCATCCGAAGTAGAGCCCATGATGATGACTGTTTTCATAATACTTCCTTTAAGTTTTCATTAATTCTATCACTAACAGATTTACCGGCATCTGGAAATGGAAACACCCCACCGGTAATAGTTTCATATAAATAAATGTAACGACTCGAAAGTTCAGTAACTAATTCTTCAGGTGCTTCCGGTAATATTTCATCGTTATAGGGATCACAATTATCAATGAACCATAGCCGCAAGAATTCCTTATCAATGTTCTGTGGTTCCTGACCGGCAGCCATGCGTTCATCGTAAGATTCCGAGATCCAGTAACGGCTTGAGTCAGGCGTATGAATCTCATCTATGAGCATTATTTTACCACCTGAATCACGACCCATTTCATATTTTGTATCCACCAAAATCATGCCATTTTCCGCTGCTTTTTTTTGTCCGAATGCAAAAAGTTCTAACGCCCTCTGACTGCAATAATCCCAGTCTGCTTGTGTCATCCACCCCTCGCTTACAATTTCATCCGGAGAGATGGGGCGATCATGATGCTCTTCCTTGGTGGTGGGGGTGAGCATATTAGCATCAAGCTTCTGATTTTTTACAAGTCCTTCCAGAAGAATGTTTCCACAATATTCTCGGTCACCATTGTTGTACACAGTCCACAATGATGTACTGGTGCTGCCAGTTATGTATCCGCGGACAACAAACTCAATCGGGAAAACATCACACTTTTTCGCCAATGTTACATTGGGATCAGGAACGTCAAGCACTTGATTGGGTATAATATCTTTGGTCTGGTCAAACCACCATGCGCTAGTGAGATTCAGCACCTGTCCCTTGAAGGGAATAGATGCCAATACCCGGTCAAAGGCACTTTGGCGATCTGTGGTAATTAAAGCAACCCTATCTCCAAAATCATATTGATCTCGGACTTTTCCGGTTCGCTTGGTTCCGCTGGTCAAAGATGTTTCGGTTAATGTATTGTTCAGTTCCGCTTTAATGCGGCCCTTGTAGTGTTCAGTTGATTCTATAGCATTCATAAGATAGTGGGTTGAATAATATATGTGTGTTCAAAATGTGTTTTAAAATCGCATTTAAATTACCGCTGTTCACAGTCACATTCCATATGACACCACGCTTTAATTCAGATATTTTTTCAATTTCAAATCGTTCGGTCAGGGATTGGTATTTCGCTCTACTGTGCATGTCATCTTTTTGCCGCACCAGGAAAGATGCGCTATTGTCAGCAGGGAGTATTTCACTGATGAATTCTTTATTGGAATTATAAAGCTCACCAGTGTCATCAATTTTTTGCAGGATAGATTCTCTTTCATCATCCACTAAAATTTCCCAATGTGTTTGGCGAGTGATGGATACATCGTATCCCAATTGACCCAGCGCACTATGGACGGAGACCGCTTCATTGTCAGTAATAATCATATCAATGATCCATTCCGTAGCTTCGGGATTGGGTTCATAATCTTCAATTTCATAATGGGGACGATCAAATGAAAGAAAGTGGTTTGTAATTGGATTCCCATTTTCAATAAAATCTTTCATAGATGAAAATATGGAATCCCCGTTTTTCGTTCGTTCAGGGTGGGGCATCATGGCCATAACATTTCCAGCAGGATTACAAACCGCTGCCAGATTGTACATAGATCCATTTGGGTTGGTGGGAAATTCATCAACCACCTTGCCATCATCAGCACAATACCGATAGACGGTTTGATTATTGGCGATCATTTTATTCAGCAATTCTTCGGGAAGGATGAAGCGCCCCTCGCCATGGGCCAAAGGAATGGTAATAAAATCATCGGTATTGAGTTGGCGTGTGAATGCACAACGATCAGGTGGCAC
>Ga0206683_10002118_pt1 | contig 13468 bp, 10 predicted proteins | sample M280m12015metaG_FD_155483 | JGI IMG/M metagenome (GOLD analysis project Ga0206683, IMG submission 155483) | Ammonia-oxidizing marine archaeal communities from Monterey Bay, California, United States - M2 80m 12015 | ecosystem: Environmental > Aquatic > Marine > Intertidal zone | place: USA...
AGAAGTTCTCTCATAGTGCTATCTTACAAAACTACAAACATCAATATCAACACCAGAGTTAGTGTTTAAAAACCCTAAAAGAAGTAAACACCATAGACATCTTATGTTCGTTGCATGCGGCTATAACCTCTTGGTCTTTTATTGAACCGCCCGGCTGTATAATAGAACCTATTTTGTGTTTTCCCATTAAATCAACAGAGTCTCTGAAAGGGAAAAAAGCATCAGAAGCAAGAACTGCGCCAGAAGGAATCTTGGTTTTGGTTAGTGCATACCTTACGGCATCAACACGACTTGTTTGTCCCCCAGAAATACTAATAATTTTTTTATTATGGGCCACAACAATCGCGTTTGATTTTGTGTGCTTTACCACCTTCCAAGCAAGGGCAAGAGTAGAAAGCTGTGTTTTTGTTGGAGCTTTTTTTGTAACAGTTTTTAGCTGGCTTGTTTTTAGCTTAGAAAGATCTGTTTCTTGTACAACCCACCCACCAGCAATCTCCTTTCCAAAAGCTTTTTTTGGTTTATACCCGGAAAGAGAAAGAACGCGCAAATTCTTCTTTTTTGAAAAAAGAGAAAGCGCATCGCGGGCAAAGCTTGGCGCAACAATAATTTCAAAAAAGGTTTTATTTAGCTCCTTTGCTGTTGAAAAATCACATTTTTTGTTCATTACAACAACCCCACCAAAAGCCGAAAGGGGGTCTACTGCTAGCGCGTTTAAAAAAGCAGCGCGCGGCGTTTTTCCAGTGCCAACGCCACAAGGGGAGCCGTGTTTTACAATTACGCACGAAGGGTCTTTAAATTCATAAAGACACAAAAGAGCCGCCTCTCCATCCAAAAAGTTATTGTATGACATTTTCTTTCCTTGAAGCTGTTTTGCCTGCGGCAAACCAAGGGAGCTGTGCCCACCCTTTAAAACAAAAGCTTTTTGATGGGGGTTCTCCCCATATCTTAGGTGTATCGAGGCCCCTTCCAGCTCTACTGAAATTGCTCGATCGTAAGAAGCGCAGTGGTCAAACGCCTTGCCCGCCAACCCCAGGCGATCTTTTTCACTCACCCCACCACCACTAATTGATTTTTTTATATTTTTATAGTCTTTGGGGTCCACCACAACAGAAACCCACTTATTGTTCTTTGCGGCAGAACGAATCATTGTTGGCCCACCAACATCGATATTTTCAACTTTTTCTTCAAGAGATGAGTTTGGGTTTTTTGCTACAATTTCAAAAGGGTAAAGGTTGCAAACAACAAGATCAATCCAACCTATTTTGTTTTTTTTAGCCTCTTCTTTGTCAGAATCTCTTTGTCCTAAAATTCCCCCAGCAATTTTTGGGTGCATAGACTTTACCCTTCCACCAAATATTTCAGGAAACCCAGTTAAAGAAGAGATAGAAGAAACCCTAACCCCCGCAGCCCGAAGAGCTTTCGCGGTTCCGCCGGTGGCAATAAGCTTGATTTTTTGTTTTGCTAAAAACTTCGCAAAAGGAATAAGGCCTTTTTTGTCTGAAACAGAAAGCAGGGCAGTTTTTGGCCTAATCTTCATTTTTTAATATACCCTTCATTTTGTTAATTGCCTCAACAAAAGCGACCCCCTCAAGAGACTGAACTCGCTCCTTAAGGGTTTCTATGGTGTCATCATGAAAAACAGAACATTTTTTTTGTATTATAATGGGGCCTCGATCAACCTCTGCTGTGACAAGGTGTATGGTGCACCCAGTCTCCTTTTCTTTTGCCAACAAGACATCACGATGAACATCGTTATTCATTCCACCCGCATGTTTTGGCAACAAAGAGGGGTGAACATTAATAATTCGACCCGCCCACCTCTGAACAAACCCCTTAGAAAGTATTCTCATAAACCCTATTAGCAAAACTAAATCCACATTTTTTTCCAAAAGATTTTTTTCAACCTCCCCGTCAAAGCTTTCGCGCGGTTTGTTTTCATGGCTTATAAAAACAGAGGGAACCCCACTGTTTTTTGCCTTTTTAAGAATTAAAGAACCCTTCTTGTTGCTTATAACAACCTCAACAGACGCCTGAAGCTCTCCAGAGCTAATTGCGTCAAGAATCGGAACAAGATCTGTTCCTTTTGTTGAGCCTAAAACGCCCAAACGAATCAACCTAAAACCTCTTTCATGTGATTAATGCGACCCTTAATTAATGCGCTCGTTCCAATGTCTTTTCTGTGAAAAAGATCCCCTCCAATTTCGGAAACGCCCAGCTCTGCCAGGTTTTCCGCAACAGCAATATCTTTGTTTGTCCCAACAAAAGCGGCGGTTCTTGAGCCTGTTGCAAAAATAGCCCCATCTTTTTCTTGAACGGCAGCCAAATAAAGGTTTTTGTTTTCTGGGTTACAAAAAACCTCAAAATTTGTGCTAGGATTTTCTGGATATCCTTCAGGAACAACATATTTACAAACGGTTGCCTTTTTAGAAAAAGAAACTCCAAGGTCGGCAAGGGTTCCGCCCACTATTGACTGGCAAATTTTTATAAAATCCGTTTCTAAAACAGCCAAAACGTTCATTGCTTCTGGATCGCCAAGCCTGGCGTTATATTCAATAACCTTAACCCCCGAGCTGGTTAGCATAAAACCGCCATACAAAAACCCACGAAATTTTTGACCTGTTTGTTTTTCAAGCTCCAGAGCAACCTTTTCATTGGTTTTTTGTGCATCCAAAACATTTTTTTCAGACAAAAAGGGAAGAGAGTGGTTTCCAAAAGAATATGTTCCCATCCCGCCGGTGTTTGGCCCAACATCGCCCTCAAAAGCTCTTTTGTGGTCTTGAACTACGGGCATGTGGGCGCAGTGTTCCCCGTCACAAAAACTCATTAAAGAAAACTCTTCGCCCAAAAGTCGCTCTTCTACCAAAAAAGACCCCCCAAAATCTACGATGGACTTCGCATATAAAAGAGCGTCATCAATTGAGAGCAGGTGTTCACCAGAAATTTTAACACCTTTTCCACCCATTAGCCCGTCATACTTAATAACATAATCGCCCTTTAGGTGTTTTAAAAAACCTTCACAACCATCCAAAGAGGAAAATTCCCTTCTTTTCGGGTTTTTTTCTGGAGCACAAGAGTCTAAAATATTTCGCGCAAAAGCCTTACTAGTTTCTATTTTGGCAACAGCCCTTCTTGGCCCAACACAGGCAATGCCCTCCTTTTCTAGCGCGTCCACAAGGCCAAGCTCAAGAGGATTTTCTGGCCCAATAATTGCGATGTTAGCAGAAATTTTTTTGGCAACTGCTACCACAGAAAAAATATCATCCAAAGACTGTTCAAAATACGCGAAAGACATTTTTTTTATTTGGGGGTTAGTGCTTGGGGCGACACAAAACAACGAACTTTCAAGCGAGCTTTCTTTAATCTTTCTCGCCATAGCAACCTCTCGAGCCCCAGATCCAACTAACAGAATATTAATCATTTTTTTGAAACGACTTCTGACCTGTTTTTTTCAAGCTCGCGCAAAAAATCTTTTGTTACATTTCCCGCACAGTACTCGCCAGTAAAAACAGAATCCTCAAAGCTTGTAATTTTGGGATTTCCTGCACTTGCCGAACGCCTCAAGTCTTCAAGGTTTTGATAAACTAAACAGTCTGCACCAATAGCTTTTTCGATTTGTTTTTCCGTTTTGTTGTGAGCAACCAACTCTTTTGTTGCTGGCATATCAATTCCATATACGTTTTGATATCTCACGGGGGGAGCCGCTGATGCAAAAAACACCTTTTTTGCCCCAACCTTCCTTACCATTTCAATAATTTTTTTAGAGGTGTTTCCCCTAACAATTGAGTCGTCAACAAGCAGAACATTTTTATTTTTAAACTCTATTTCAATGGGGCTTAGCTTGTGAGCAACAGACCTTTTTCTAATGCTTTGCCCTGGCATGATAAACGTTCTACCGATATATCTGTTTTTAATAAAACCTTCACGATATTTAACACCCAACATGTGTGCAACCTGCATAGCGGACGTTCTGCTTGTATCTGGTATTGGGATTACAACATCGATCTTGAGATGGCCATAGTCCTTTAAAATTTTTGCTCCCAAAGAGTCGCCCATTCTTAAGCGAGACTTGTGAACCGAAATAGAATCAATGGTAGAGTCTGGACGAGAAAAATAAACAAACTCAAAAAGACAAGGAGAGTGAACCTCTTTTTTAGTGCAGCGCTTATGTAAAAGTTGTCCGTCTTCTGACACAATAACACACTCGCCGGGCGCAACATCTCTAACAAAAGAATAACCAAGGGCGCTAAGGGCGGCAGTTTCTGACGCAACCATATAAGAACCCCCTTTATTTTTGCCTAAAACCAATGGGCGGATACCATTTGGATCCCTAAAGGCAACAAGACCTATTCCAGCAACAAGCATAACCACAGCATAACCACCATCACACTGCTTATACACATTTTTTAGCGCAGAAAAAACATGTGAGACCCCCAAAGATCTAAAGTTTGTTTTATATAGCTCATAAGAAAAAAGGTTCAACAAAACCTCTGAGTCTGATTGGGTGTTAAATTGACAAAAATGTGTTTTCAAAAGACCTTCTTTTATTTTTTCGCTGTTGGTTAGCGTTCCGTTGTGGGCTAAAGAAATATTGACAGGGTTGGCCGAATAAAACGGTTGAGCTTCGCTTGAGTCTGAACGCCCAGCGGTAGGATATCTAACGTGACCAACACCAAGATTGCCCTCTAAGCTCAAAGATTCTGTTGTTTTAAAAACCTCCGTTACAACCCCAAGCTCTTTATATAAAGACATTTTTGACCCATCCCAAGTGGAAACGCCAGCCGCATCCTGGCCCCTGTGTTGAACCTGTATTAGGGCATCATATATTTCTCCAGCAACGTCCCCTTTTTTCTGATATATCCCAACAACTCCACACATAACTAATACTTTTTTAAAATCCTTTTTATTTCGCCGGAATATGTTGCCGGAGTTAGGTCTAACAAAGCTTGTTTGTCTTTTTCGGGGAGATCTAACTTGTTTACAAGGCTTAAATATCCATCTCTATCTAGCGAAACACCTCTTGTTAGTTTTTTAATTTTATTGTAGGCATCTTTATCTCCAGATTTTCTGAGAACGGTTTGTATGGCCTCGGCCAAAACACTCCACTGGTTTTCTAGCTCCAAAGAAAGCTGTTTTGTATTTGGATGAATTCTTTTTAACCCAACAACAATGTTTTTGTATGCCAACAAGGAGTGTCCAAAGGCAACCCCGACATTTCTAAAAAGAGTGCTTCCGCTCAAATCCCTTTGAAGGCGAGACCTCGAAAGCCTTGAAGCCAAGAACACAAAGCTAGCATTAGAAAGCTCAAGGTTTCCTTCTGCGTTCTCAAAAGATATTGGATTAATTTTATGAGGCATTGTGCTTGAGCCGACCTCGCCAGACCTGTTTGTTTGTGTAAATATGTTTCTACTGATATATAGCCAAATATCAACACACATGTCGGTGAGTATGTTGTTGGTTCTTACAAAGGCGTGCAGCAGTTCTGCTATAGAGTCGTTTGGTTCAATTTGCGTGGTAATAGGGTTGTTTTTTAGGCCAAGATCCCTAATAAACTTTTCTGAAAAAACTACCCAAGACTCTTTTGGAAACGCAATCTTGTGCGCAGCAAACGTTCCGGTTGCCCCAGAAAATTTAGCAAGGAGACGGTGTTTTTTTATATAATCAAGCTGCCTTTCCAGTCTTGCATGAAAAACTGCCATTTCTTTACCAAGCGTGGTTGTTGTGGCGGGCTGTCCATGCGTCAGAGACAACATGGGCATATCTTTTGTTTTGCTTGTTAACAGAGACAAAAGAGAAGAAAGCTCACCCAAGCTTTTTAACAAAGACTGATTAACGCTTCTTTGAAACAAAAGAGAGTAAGCGGTGTTGTTAATGTCTTCTGATGTTAGCCCAAAATGAACAAAAGGAACCCATTTTGAATAGCCATTTTTTTCTAATTTTTGAGACAAATACCCCACAACGGCGTTAACGTCGTGTTTGGTTTTTGCTTCAATTCTTTTAACCGCGTTATATTCTTTTTGGTCAAAGTTTTCATACAGAGAATGAAGGGTTTTTTGGTCTGCTGCCCTTAGGCCAAAATCTTTTTTAAGGGCGCGGTGCCGGGAAAGAGCAACAAGATATTTTACCTCAACCTCCAACCGAGCCTTCATTAGGGCTTGTTCTGAAAAAAACCCATCCAACTCAGACACGACCTTTTTATATCTGCCATCTAGTGGGGATATCGCGCTCATATTTTTCCTAAATGCAACATTCTGTGTACGGCAATAGCACAGTTTCCTGGATCCAAAACAGTAAGGACCGGGGTCTTGCTCGGCATTTGTAACGTAGAGTGAATATTGATGCTCATGTCCACCTTATCTTTAAAGGGAGGACAACCGATCGTTGGTTTGTTGCTGTTTGCTGCCACAAAACCAGAAAGAGCATTAGATCTTCCAGCGATAGTAACAAATATAACAGACTCTTCTTTTCCAACAGACCTAATAATTTCTAAAACCCTTTCTGGGTTTTTATGTGCAGAGGCAGCATGCGTTTCGTGATTAACTCCAAGCTCATCCAAAACCCCTGTAATTTTATCTGCATGGCCCTGATCAGACGTTGAGCCCATAATTATAACAGCCTTCATAATAACTCCTTTATATTTTTAGTAATTCGTTGATTAATCTTTTTCAAGTCCGGAAACACAAATCTTTCTCCCGTAATTAGCTCATACAATAAAATATATCTCGCAGAAAGCTCTGCTACCAACTCATCTGGGGCGTTAGGTAAAGTGTCGTCATTATATGGATCACAATTTTTTGCAAACCAAAGACGCAAAAATTCTTTATCTATATTTTCTGGCTCGTCGCCAACACTAATTCTTTCTTTATACGAACTACCAATCCAAAACCTGCTTGAGTCCGGCGTATGAATTTCATCAACAAACTTAATTTCCCCTGAAGCACCCTTGCCAAGCTCATATTTTGTGTCCACCAAGATTAAACCGTTTTCCTTCGCGGTTTTTTGGCCAAAAGCAAAAAGATCTAAGCTCATTTTGGCGGCAACAGCATAATCCTCCGAAGACATTAAGCCCAACTCAACGATTTCTTCTCTAGAAACTGGCCTGTCGTGAACCTTGTCCTTTGTTGTTGGAGTTAACATTGGGGTGTCTAGCTTGTCATTTTTTTGCAAACCCTCAGGTAGGTTGTTTCCGCAATATTCGCGATCACCATTATTATAAACTGTCCACAAAGATGTTTCAGTTGTGCCGGTGATATAGCCCCTAACAACAAACTCAACAGGGAACACATCACACTTTTCTACAATAGAGACGTTAGGGTCTGGAGTAGAAATTAGGTGGTTGGGAAAAAGGTGCTCTGTTTTTTTAAACCACCAAGCACTCACAGAATTAAGAACGGCGCCCTTGTAGGGTATAGCAGCCAAAACGCGATCAAAGGCGCTTTGCCTGTCTGTTGAAATCATTACAACTTGATCATCAAGAAAATAAGCATCCCTAACCTTTCCAACCTTTTTATTTGGGGCGCTAATAGAGGTCTCCTGAAGTGTATTAGTCAGGTTTTCGTTAATTTCCTGATAATATTTTTTGTCAATATTCATGACATTCCTGTGAAATGGGATTAGCAAAAATATGACTATTTAAAATTAAATCCACGTCTTTTTTTGCTGCGTTGGAATTAATATTAATCTCCCAAACAACGCCCCTGTTTACAGAGCTGATATTTGTAAACCCAAAACGGTTTCGAAGGGTTTGTAAGGTGCTTTTGCCTTGAATGTCGTCAATGTTTCGCACAAGAAATCTTTGTTTTTTCTTGTCTTCTTTTAGGCTGGTGACATACTCTTTGTTGGGATTAAACAGCACGTCCGTGGCAAAAATCTCCTCAAGGCCTATTTTGCTTTCAGCGCCAATTTCATAATGAATGTATTTTTTTATTTTCACATCAACCCCTAACTTATTGATGCACTTTTCAACAGAGGCGGCTTCGTTGTCAGCAATTATTGTTGAAACCAAAACCTCGGTTTTTTCAGACGCCCCTTCAAATTTTTTAATACTAATTTTTTTAGATTCATAATTTAAAGCACTGTAGCTGAACTCCTTTTCTGAGCTAATATAGTTTTTTAACCCTTCAAAAATATCATCCGCCTCACCGTTCAGGGTTCTTTCGGGGTGGGGCATCATGGCCATCACGTTTCCAGGTATGTTGCTTATTGCTGCCGCATTATCAAACGATCCGTTTGGGTTGGTTGGAAAGTCCTCTAAAACATCGCCAAGCTCATTACAATATTGGTAAGTAATAAGGTTTTTGTTTGATATTTCTCTCCCCAAATCTTTATTAAAAATAAACCGACCCTCAGCGTGGGCTATTGGAACGCGCAAAACAGAACAACCTCTTTTGACAAAGGCCGACCTTGCCCTTGGGTTTGGTTTTATATAACACCACGTGTTGTAATACCCCGTTCCAACAATTTTATCCCCAACCAGCCTTTTGTTTTCTGCTAAAGAAGCAATAGTGTTGAAGTTTTCGTTTCCCGGCACAAGCCCAGACTCAACCAAAATTTGAGCACCATTACAGATACCAAGCACGGGCTTACCCAAAAGAGCCTGTTTTTTTATTTCACCAACAACGGGTTCCATAGAGGCTATAATGCCAGAACGAGAACGATCTTCAAACGAAAAACCGCCCAAAATAACGTAACCCGCATACCCATCCAACAATTTAGCCGAATCGTTCCAAAAATGTGGACGGGGAAACATACCATGCTTTTTTAACATGTTGGCGGTTTCGTTTTCCGTGTTAGAACCGGGGAACTGGATATATGCTATGGAGTTATTTTTCATTTAAATAAACCTTATTTGAATCGTCTTTTATAACTACGCCTATTTCACTACAATTTTCGGCTCCAACAACAGCCTGAAGCCTCTCTTTTTCTGCTGCGCCCACAATTAAAACCAAGCCAACGCCCATATTAAAGGTTTGATAGAGGTCCCTTTTTTCAATGTCTAGGGAGCTGGTAAAAAATTCAAAAATCGGCATCTTTGGCCAAGAATTAATATTAACGTCTAACGAAAGGGGTTTTGGAAGAACCCGAGGAACATTTTCTATCAAGCCGCCGCCCGTAATGTGAGCAATGCTTTTTATGTGAATATCTTTTTTGTTAAGCGTCTGAATAAGGGTGCTATAGTTTGTGTGCGGAGCCAACAAGCAGTCAGCCACAGAAACGTCATAACCGGGCAAAAGATCTGACGTAGAAAGACCCAAAGAATCAAAGATTAGCTTGCGAGCAAGGGAATACCCGTTGGTGTGGAGTCCGCTAGAATGAACACCAACAGCAATGTCGCCAGACCGAACAGATGACCCGTCAATAATTTTGTCTTTTTCAATAACGCCCGTAGCAACACCAACAAGATCATATTCGTTTTTATGATAAGTTCCCGGCATTTCGGCTGTTTCTCCGCCAACCAGAGACACGCCATGTTTTCCACACTCAGAAGCCACGCTTTTAATTATTTCTGCAACAACTTCTTTTTCTAGGTTGCTACCAGCAACATAGTCCAGAAAGGTGAGAGGTTGAGCGCCGGTTGCAGCAACATCATTACAGCAGGCATTCACCAGGTCGTGCCCAATATATTTAAAGTTGTTTGCTGTCTGAGCAACAGACATTTTCGTTCCTACCCCGTCTATGCTTTGAACCAAAACAGGGTCTTTAAAACCTGCAAAAAAATCTTTCAAAGAATACATTGAACCAAACCCCCCAATTGAGGATAAAACGTTGTCGCTAAATGTTTCTTGAATGCTTTTTTTAGACAGCGCTATTACATCATCCGCTTTTTCTATGTCTACGCCAGCATCTTTGTATGTAATTTTTTTCTTCATGATTGAAGCCTTTCTCTTAACGAGTTCACCCAAATATCTTTTGCCAAAGATATGTTCACGTCTATATGGTTGTCAAACACCACCTTGTTGGTGTTGTTGGTTTCTCCAACAAGGCTAAAGGGGGTTTCGTTTTCTTTTAAGGTTTCTTGAAAAGCCCCCGACTTTTCTTTGCTAACCTCTACAACAAAAGACAAGTTTTCACTAAATAATAAATCCTCTGATATTCCGCCAAGATAACAACCCACCGAGTTTTTAAAACTCATTCTTGAAACGGAGGCTGCTAATCCGCCCAACCCAACATAATGACAAGACCTCAAAAGACCCGCCCCATTAGATGACAACAAACCGTTTAGCGCAGCACAATACTGTTTAACATCAAACTTTTCTACCAAAGTATTTTTTATATTAAGAACATCACAAACAACGCCACCACCAATAGAAGAGTGCTGTCCCCCAACCAAAAAAATATTAGAACCACTGTTTTGAAAATCGTTTTTTAACAAACCGGCTTTTGTTGTTTTTCCAAAACAGCCAACCATTGGGCTAGCTGGAATAGATTGATCCCCGCTTTGATTGTAAAAGCTCACATTTCCAGCAACAATTGGTAGATTTTTTAAGCCATCAAAACAAAGAAGGTCGCAAGCCTCTCTTATGGCGGTACAGCTTTGAGCAAACTGCCACATTTGTTCTGGTTTTTCTGGATTTCCAAAACAAAGACAGTCTGTAAGGGCGACCGGAGTGGCACCAACCGAAACTGTTCGAGCGCAAGCCTCAAGAACCGCATATTGCGCAACTAAAAAAGAATCAATTTTCCCTATTGCGGGGTTATGTGAAAGCGTTGCGGAGAAACAATCGTCTTTTATTTCTTCTGGATATTTTTCTGAATCAAACGGTGCAACAACCCCCGCGTTTGCTTGACCCCTTTCTACAACAACCCGACCCTGAACATTTTTATCATAACATTCATAGACCGGCGCTCTCGACGCAACATTTTCATGACCAAGAATTTTTAACAAAACATCGCTGTAGTTTTGGTTTTTTGGCAAAGGCTCGCTAAAAATGCTTTTTTCTTTTTCTTTCATCGGTCGATTATAAACAAAGCCTTCGTTAATTTTTTCAATAGGACCATCCACTAGTTTTTTTTCTCCCGAGTAAACAGTATAGTGTGGTTCTTGAATAATTTTCCCGACCAAGCTTGCTTGTGCGCCCACTGACACGTTTGGAAAATCAAATTTATTATTATAGTGGTCTAAAATTTTTGGAGTTAACTCTGGCGAACAAGCCCACATAAACCGCTCTTGGGTTTCGGAACATAAAATAATGTGGCTATCCAAGCTGGGCATGCTGGTATGAATTTTATCAACCCAAACTTCAGCCCCCAAGCCCGCAGCGTCGGCCAACTCTATACTGGCACAAGCAACGCCCCCCGCCCCAAGATCTTTAAATCCAATTTTTTCCATTAAACCAGCCTCTTCAAGCTGTTCAAAAAGGGCATAGGTGGATTTTAAAATATGTCTTTCTAAGAAAGCGTTAGGCTCTTGAACCGCACCTTTGTTTTGTTGTTTCTTTTCTTCTTCCAACTCAAGCGACGCAAAGCTAGCGCCACCAAAACCGCTATTGTCTGTTGGTTTTCCAACCAATATTAAATCGTACCCCGCAGAATTTTTTGGCGACCTTGAACGAATAACATTTTTTTCTTTTACTATTCCAGCCGTTAAAACCGTAACTAAACAGTTTTCGTTGTATTCTTCGTCAAAATATAGATCTCCACACACATTTGGTATTCCCAAAGGATTTCCATACCCAGCAATTCCAGATACAACCCCATCATGAATCCATTTTGTTTTGTTTCTATCAACACTACCAAAGCGCAAGCTATCACCAAGAGCCATCACCTCGGCCCCCATACAACAAACATCCCTAACGTTGCCGCCAATGCCCGTAGCAGCCCCCTCATAAGGAACAATTTGGCTTGGATGGTTGTGAGATTCATGACTAACAACCAACCCATACCTATTGCCACTATTATCAACAGATAAAGACACAACCCCCGCGTCGTCTTTTGCTCCCAAAATGACGTTGGGGCCATCTGTTACAAAGTGTTTGATGTGTTCTTTGCTGCTTTTGTAAGAACTGTGTTCAGATCCTTGAATAGAAAAAAGTACAAGCTCTGTAAGCGTAGGGGGCCTGTTTAAAAACTCATTTTGAACAACCCTTGTTTCTTCCACGCTTAAAGGAATGTTTTGTTCAGATAAAATTGATTTAATTTCTTGGTCGGAAAGGTTGGAAAAATCAAACGTGTCCCAACTTTTATGCTTTCTCACAGGGCAAACGTTTGGTTTCGGTCTGGCCCATAAGAAATCAATGAAATTTTAGTCTCTGTAAAATCCTCAATTTTTTTAATAAAAGATTGGAGCTCAGAAGGACACTCGCTAATGTTGTTAATTTTTTTTGGCAAAGAAGCCCAGCCGTCCAGCGCTTCATAAACAGGCTTGATTTTGTTAAAAACCTCTAAATCTGAAGGAACATAATTAATTTTCTCCCCATCAACCTCATAGCCAACACAAAGCTTTACCTCGTCTAACCCAGCTAAAACGTCGACTTTGGTTAAAATTAGTTCGGTAAAACTGTTTAGGTTGTTGGCGTGTTTAAGCTGAACTAAGTCAATCCACCCAATTCTTCGAGCCCTTCCTGTGGTTGTTCCATATTCTTGCCCTACCTCCCTTATTTTTTCTTCTAACGGGGGCTTAATTTCTGTTGGAAGAGGGCCACGACCAACATACGTTAAATATGCTTTGGCAATCCCCACTATGCGCTTAGACCTGTTTAAGCCAACTCCTGCGCCCGCCTCTATTTGGCCGGCGATAGTGTTGCTGCTTGTGGTAAACGGGTATAGCCCATGGTCAACATCCAAACAAGCGCCCTGTGCTCCTTCAAATAAAATAGACGCACCCTCTTTGTCTGCGCGGCTTAGTGTTTTGGTAATATTTCCAACATAAGGCTTAATAACCTCTATATATTCTAAATATTGTTTCAAAATTGAATCATAAGAATAGTCAAATTTTTTATCAAAAACATTTTCAACCAACTTTTTATTAAACGTAAAAGATTTTTTTAACCTTTTTGCAAAAATGTCTTTGTTCAAAAGGTCGGCGACGCGCAATCCATGACGATACATTTTATCTGCATAAACTGGCGCAATTCCCGATCTAGTGCTTCCTGCAGCCAGGTCGTTTTGTAGGTCGGTTAAATGGTGATCAATATCAATATGGTAGGGCATAATCAGATGTGCACGATCGCTAACTAACAAATTAACCTTGAGACCCTCTTTTTTTAACAAATCGAGCTCGTTAATTAAAACTGACGGATCAATAACAACGCCACTACCAATCACAAGCTTGCCTTTTGGATGCAGAACGCCAGATGGAATTAGGTGTAGTTTTAAGGTTTTTTCATCTAAAATAATGGTATGTCCAGCGTTGTTGCCGCCCTGAAAGCGCACGATATAATCTGACTTGGCAGAGAAAAAATCAGTAACCTTTCCCTTGCCCTCGTCGCCCCATTGGGCTCCAATTATAACAGAAATATTGTTTTTATTATTT
>Ga0206683_10002120_pt1 | contig 13452 bp, 8 predicted proteins | sample M280m12015metaG_FD_155483 | JGI IMG/M metagenome (GOLD analysis project Ga0206683, IMG submission 155483) | Ammonia-oxidizing marine archaeal communities from Monterey Bay, California, United States - M2 80m 12015 | ecosystem: Environmental > Aquatic > Marine > Intertidal zone | place: USA...
ATTTTCTAGAGCTGATGAAGAGCACAAGTCTGTCGTAAACATGGCTAGACAGAATAAGAAAATTTATAAGAAAGTTACTGTATTAATGAAGGAGGCTTCTCATCTTTCAACTGAATCGGATAAAAAGCATAAGGAATTTATAGATTGCAGGAAGAAAGCAGATAATCAACATGCTAAAGCGATGGAAATGCTTGAAACATTACGCACACATCGTAAAAGTGAAAGCGACGAACGCCAAGCTCGTTGGAAAGTTGTTAAGGATCACCGCCAAAATATAAAGAAAGAATTATACGATCCAAAGAAATTAGATAATGTGGCAGATGATGCACTTCAACAATTAATGTCTGGTGGCAAAATCACGCTTTAATGGATTCAATAGTATTAGCAGGTGGATTTGCCAAGAGAATGTGGCCTCTTACTAAGAATACTCCTAAACAGTTATTAGATTTAGCCGGCAAGCCAATGCTTACTCATGTTCTTAAGTCATTAGAAAATATAAGCCCACAAAGAGTAATTATATCGGTCAATAGTTTTTTTGCATCTAATTTTGAGAAATATATACAAACTTATGAAGGTCCATTGAACCTTGAATTATTTGTTGAATCTAGTAATAATGAAGAAGAAAAGCTAGGTGCACTTGGTGCGTTAAATTTACTTTTTTCAGAATTCTCAATTAAAGGTCCAGTTTTCATTGCAGGAGGTGACAATCTTTCTAATTTTGATTTAAATCAAATGATTAGAAAATATCAAGAAACTAAAAAAGATGTTATTGGATTATATGATGTTGAAGATATTGAATTAGCGAAGCTCTATGGAATTGCAGAAACAAGTAACGAAAGCATCATTGATTTTTATGAAAAACCCAATTCACCTAAATCAACATTAGCTGCAACAGCCTATTGGCTACTTTCAGCAAATGGAATTACTAATTTTTTAAATTATATTAATTCTGGAGGCGATAGAGATGCCCTTGGTAATTTTTTAGCTTGGAATATTCAAAAAGACGATATCAAATCCGTTTCTTTTCGAGGTGTTTGGTATGATATTGGAGATTTAGAATCATATAATGCTGCTCAAAAGTGGCTTTCGAATTAGACAGAGGGCTTTTTTAGAACAACTTTGTCCGGACTATAATGGCAACCGATCTTTCACTACTCGGAGAAGTTTTTGTCATTAGTTCATTATTTTTATTAGCAATAGGTTACTATATTTCCGAAAGAGAACATGTCTTTCTTGGAAAGCGTTTTCCTACACAAATAGGAAACCAATTTAGCATATTGGGTTGGCTATGTTTAGGTTTTTTTTGGTGGATTCAAGTAGAATATTACATACTCATAAAGGACCCTGTCAATGCATTAATTTGTGCTGCTGCAGTTCCTTTTTTCGGATATTTAGCTTACCATGAGTATTTGAGTATTATCTGGAAATCAACCTATGAACCTTTGCGATGGCTAGCGGCTATGACTGTGGTTGCAGGAGGCATTTACTTCTTTGTAGAAAGAGTACCTTTACTCGCAGGTTGGTTGATACATTTAGTAGCTGAACAGTCAATATGGCTCCTTGATATTTTTGGTATTGAAAACACACTTGGTTCAATAGACTATGGTGAAGGATCTAGGATTTACCGTTCGGGTTCAGAACATGAAGAAGTTAGAGTTTCTATTGAAGGTGATAGTTGGAAAGATCCTCTTGCGCCTTCTGTAAACATAGTTCTTGCTTGCACTGCTCTTCAAAGTATGATAATTTTCGTTGGAGGTGTGATTTGTACAAAAGCACCTCTCCATCGTCGTTTTAATGCATTTTTAGTGACTGTGCCTCCAATTTATATTTTAAATTTAGTTCGCAATGCAGCCGTCATTTGGTTAACATATGAGCACGTATGGGGCGTTGACACTTTCTTTTGGGCTCATGCAGTTTATGCAAAGATTGGCAGTTTACTTGCCCTCGTAGTCCTTGCTATAGCTGTTTTTCATTTTCTTCCTGAAATGCAGGACTCAATATTGGGCGTTATCGATCTTCCTTTACGTGAAGCTCCTGAAGAGGCACCGACGCTCCCATTTGCAAAAGATATGCCAAATATTGTACTTTATATCATAGTATCTAGTTTAATTTTATTTCCATTTGGAGCCTCTTCAAATTCGATTGGCGATCAAGGTATTGTTGTTGACTGGCCTCTTGAAGAGATGTATGTAATCTCTTTAGTTTTGATTATTTCATCCATATTTCTTCTTTGTTTCTATAGGGATCCTTATCGTGAAATCCAAGAAGGAATTGTTAGTCCTGCAGATGGTTTAGTTCAAAAAGTAATAACCAAACAAGGAATGATTCATATCTCTGTTTTTATGGGTCTCCAGAACGTACATGTTAATCGTTCTCCTATCGATGGGAAAGTAATTTCACAGAGACATAAGGCAGGAGGGTATACTCCAGCTTTTTCGAAAGATTCTGATAAAAATGAGAGATTAATTACTAAATTAGACACCGATCTTGGAATATTTAAAATTACTCAAATTGCAGGTTTCTTAGTTAGACGCATCGTTAGTTATATTGAACCCAGCCAGGTTATTGAAAGAGGCGAGCGCATAGGACTTATTCATTTTGGTTCACGGGTAGATTTATCATTTGAATCTTCAGGAATTAGAATAAAAATTAAGGAAGGAGATCGTATTCTAGCAGGACAAACAATAGCTGAATTCACTCCAATGTCTTCTCTTTCAGTTGCTGAAAAATTAATGGAAGGCCCTAAAAGATTATTTTCAAAAATCCAAGCCTCCGCAATAGATAAGGGTGATTAACAGTGACAACATTGAAACAAATTTTCAAGCCAGTTACTTTAATTTCTTATGCAGATATAGCTACTTTCACAAGTGCTGCTTTAGGTTTTCTAGCAATTATGTACATAATTGATGGTACTGTTTCAAGTTATATTGTAGCGTTAATGTTACTTCCAATTTCGGCTATAATTGATGGAATGGATGGTGCCTTAGCACGTAAATTTGGAACAAAGCATGATTATGGTAAATATCTAGATTCGATATCAGATTCAATTTGTTTTGGTTTAGCTCCTTCTATTTTGATTTATTCATTATATTATGATATCAATAGAGGCCCAGCTATAGATATAATAGATAATGATCTTAATTTTGATTTTAGGTATAATATAGAAAATATTTTTGCAGTTTTAGCTTCATTAATGGTTCTTTTACTTAGTATTTTCCGTTTGGCAAGATTCACACAAGGAAATCAAGGCGATAACAAATATTTCCTTGGTTTACCTTCTCCGGGCTTATCTATGTTTATAGTTGTCATATCAATTAAGTATTCTTTAATTAATGATTTTAATCATATCTTTGTTCCAATATCAATAGGTTTAGTTTCATTATTAACTATAACAACTATCCCTTATGCTAAAGCTCGTGCAGGCTTTAGAAATCCAATATTATTCGGTATTTTGGTATTAATAATTACTATAATATTCCGCTTTTTTGAGAATGAGTTATGGGAATCAATATGGTATCTAGCTTTTGCACTCTACATGTCCTATTTTGCATTGATACCATTAATGATATCTAATAATTATTTTGCTAAATAATTATTTTTTTCTTCTATAAACAATTAATCCTAGTAATGAAACAATAGATACAAAAGAAGGTCCTGGAAGTAATGAGTCTTCTTCTTCTTCTGTCGTTTCTGTAGTAGTTTCACCTTCAATATCTATATTTACCGAAATCTGCCCCATATTGTTGCTACCTGTATCAGTAATTTCCATCCAAATCAAAGTATATGTGTATGCACCTGGCTCAGGTTTATTGGCAAGAATAGATAATGTTCCAAATTCCATATATCCTTCTCTGAGGTTTAACATGTCTTCAGGCATAATAGATACCATCCAAACAGTTTTTCCTTCACCATCAGTATAGGTTAGCATACTGTTTGTAGTCATATCATTCGGACCATTTAGTTCAAATCCGATCATCATATCAACATTGCCTAAATTTTCGATTGTAAAGTCAAATTGTTCGCTAGTTATTGCATCAGAATCCATATCAATAGTTAGATCAAATGTAGCCATTCCATTGCTTGAGCTAAAACAGGTATCTGTTGATACTAAACACATTTCAATTTCATTTTGCTCTTCAAATGGTATTTGAACAACAATATTCGAAACCGATTTAGCTAATTCTTCATCACCAAACATAAGTATGACTTCTAGCCTGTAAGTGGCTTCTGGTGTATTTTGAGGCACTGTTACTGTGACTGTAAATGTAGTTGCACCTTCAGCATCCAAATCAATTTCAGTTTTTGTAGATATGGCCCATTCTCCAGCATCAGCTTCTGTTAAAACAGTTAGTAATTGGGCGCCATTACTATCGCTCAATATTGTAAATTCAAAGTCTCCTGAAGTACCAGGTGCAATATTCATTAAACCACTACTATCTCGTATAAGTGTTGCACCAATAGTTAATTCTTCTACAACTACTTTAACGGTTTTATCATCTTCTGCACTTTGGTCATTTCTTGATATTGCCCAAATTTCAACATAAGAATTTCCATCTTCAGTATCGGCAGGGACACTAATCACAGCAGTTATAGTGTCTTCTCCTCCAGCTCCAATAAGTATTTCATTTTCTTCAAAGTTAACCCATGAAGCTTCTTCACCTCTTGCTTCTAGATCAAAAGTATCTTGTTCATCTCCATGATTATAGATAGTTATCTCGACTTCTACATCTCTTCCTGCAATTGTTTCGATACTTGTAGGATCTAGTGTAATTTCTACTTCATAATTTATAGGATCGTCGGTCACAGTTACCAACAGGTCAAGTTCTTCAGTCGTACCATCACTTGCAATTATGACAATCTTCAAATCATAATCGGTGTCCAATTCAGCATCTTCATCTATCTTTAGTGCTAATTCAATATCTCGACTTTCGTTACCGTGAAGCTCTAATTGGTTTGTAATTTGTCCCCAACTAGCAGCACTTCCAGTCATCTCAATTTCGAAAATATCATTACCACTTGCCCGATTACTGACAATTAAATCAAACATAACATCATCCTCAGGTTTACCTTGTTTATGGTCATTAAATGTAGTTATTTCAGGAATACATATCATTGCAATTTCAATATCTTCTTCTTTTAGATTATTTCGATGGCTTTCATCACCATCTAGCAAAGTTTCAACAATAAAAGTGACTTCACTAGGATTCTCACTTTCCCATTCCCAATCTAAAGTCTCTTCTTCACCGGATTCAAGGTTTGTAACCATTTTTGTTTGAGACCATAGTTCATTTCCTTCACTATCTTCCACTCGAGCTTCAACTTCGAATGCAGCTTGATCCTCAGAACCATAATTTTTGATAACACTTGAGAAAGCAATAGTTGAATTCTCATTAGTTGGTGTTTCAATATACAATGAATCGACACCGACATCATCTGCAGCAGCTGCAGCCCTTAACCAATCAAGCGCACGACCCACCATGTCTTCTCTATCTTCATCATTATTCACAAAAGCAAATGTAAATGGTGAAACAATTATTCTGTAATCCCCTTGATAATGAAGTGATACATTGAATATTTGTGGTGCATCATCCCAATTTCCACTTCCCTCTTCAAAATCATCAGATAATAGAGTTCCATGTACAGAATCAGTTAATTCTACATTATCAAAATACCATCCTTCATAATTGTCAGTTACACTGTCAGAACCAAATCTGAATCTAAATCTTACATCTTCACCAGAAAAATTGGTTAAGTCAAAAGAAGCTTCAACCCAACCATCCGAATCTCCATAATATCCAGATTCACCATCTAATCCAGAAACAGAATCTCCAGGGTAACCTCCAACAGGATAAATTACTTCCCAATCTTCACCATCATTAGTTGTAATTTGAACATTTCCACCATCATAAGGATAGGTTGAACTTTCAGTACTATAATAGTGCTGAAAGTTCAGTTCTCCACCAGTACTTAGTCCATATTCTGATGAAGTATATATTGAATAATCCCAACCACTTTCATATTCTCCATTATTTTTACTTTCGTCTCCAATCCACATTGAATGTGTTGGGCTGTATGCTTTCCTGTTAGAATCTTGTTCAGTATCTACAATATGCCACCAATTACTATTGCCAGTATAGAAAGCCCCTACAGCATCATCCGTTGGTCTAATCCAGTCAGTATAGTCATATCCAATTATACTACGATCACCCATGTCATATTCAGCATCACTAAATATTTCATCATCATCGACTCCAAGTAATGGGTTTGGAACTCCCGAACCATCACTAACATATTGAACTTTGAGATAATCATACTCAAAGCTTCCTTCATTTCGTGAACCAGTAGTACTATTCAGAGCAGTCATAAATTGTTGTCCCATTATCCACATACTTCCTCCTCCATCCAGATAATCACCAATACAGGTTTTCCAGTTGGTTAAGTTTCGTTGATGGTGGTCACCTTGAACCCAGACAACGACATCATAATTAGACATTAATTCATTTGTAGGATAAGGATGCAATTCACCATATGAACCGGCTTCAACGTCATATGGTATCGTATAAACATCATAACCTCTACTTTCTCCATTATTGAAATATTGTTGAAGAGCTAATTTCATTCGAGCATCAATTTTATCAATATCATAGTAATTATTATATCCATTATTTTTACCAAAATTAGCATCAATAAGTAGAACTTTATCACCATCAGCTTGATCATAATAGAATGGCGTTACAGAAATACTTTGACTATCCTCTGTTTCTGGGTCATCACGACTTGTTATAGTAACAGAAAATTGATGTTCATCTCCTGTCGTTGCAAGAGTTGGTGAAATAACAGCTACAGTAAAGTTATAACTTGAACCAGATGATAAATAAATCGAAGTAGTATGTGAAATTATTTTCCATTCATCTTGCTCACTAATATAGTCAACAGTGATATCATAATATCCGCTATTTTCTCCAGTATTTGTTGCAGTAAAATTAAAAATAACCGATTCACCAGATAATACATCTTTAGCTTGTTCTTCAACAGCTAATGCAATATTATATCCACTTTCAGCAATATCAATGACGGATTCTTTAGGATTATTTCCTGCACGTTCATCATCATCTAGTAAAGTTTCAACCCTTATTGTATAAGTTCCATTTGAACCGCCTTCCCAAACCCAGTCTAGAGTACGATTATCTTTCGAATTAAGTTCACTGACGGTTTGAGTTTGATTATAAACTTCAGTCCCATCATCCTTTGTTACAGTCCCTCTGACATCAAATGAATCTTGATCTTCAGTTCCAAAATTATAGATATTAGAACTAAATGCTACAGCTCTACCTGGTTTAGCGGTATCGGGTGCATCCAAATCTTTTGTCCCAACATCATTAGGAATTGGTGGTAAACTATACAAAGTAAAATCATCAATATACAAACCATCATATTGTGTATATGTATCCGATACAAATCGAATTCTAAAGGAGGCATCTCCTTCATATTCGCTAACATCCGATTCGATGTATAGCCACCCATTATCATCTGAATTCTCATATTCTTCTGAATAATCACCATCATCTCCAGGGAATGAGTCTATTGTTTCCCATTCACCAGATATATTTATTTCTAATATGGCTGAATCGCCAGGGCCATCTATTCCAAACCAAACCATTGCAGATACATATTTTTCAGATCCGTCTCCTAAATCAATCATTGGGGTTTCAAGGGAATCATTCAAAGAAGCACTATAGGCTCCCGTATCAGGATTTCCTAAATACCATGAATAGTCTCCAGAATATGTATTTCCATATTCATCTTCGACGTTATGATAATTCCATTCACTTAGGACAACATCAGACCCCCAATCCCCATCTCCATCTTCAAAATCATCTTCATATTCAGTAGTTATACCTTCTTTAATTTGGAAATTATCAATATACCATCCTTCGTAAGTATTAACTGACGAATCAGTTCCAAAACGGAATTTAAATCTAACATCTTCGCCAGAATAGTTTCCTAGATTGAAATTTGCAGTCTCCCAGCTACTAGTTTCTCCATCTCCTGAAGTTCCAGTATAGCCAGGTTCATTATCCAAACCTACAACTGCATCATCAGGGTATCCACCATCAGGCGTAATTACTTCCCAATTTTCTCCTCCATCTGTAGAGATCTGTACATTTCCTCCATCCCAGCTAAATTCAGTATGGTACCAAATTTCTACAGCTAAAGTCGGACTTGTCCCCAGTGAGTGTTCATTAGCAGTATACAATGAAAAATCCCAATTATTATCGTATTCACCATCGCCCTTAGATTCATCTCCAACCCACATAGCGTGCGTTGGGCTTGAAGCTTCACGATCTTCATCTTCATCAGTATCAATAATATGCCATGGGTTGCTCAAAGATTTATAATCAGTCCATCCATTAGTACCGTCTTCCATATCATCTGAGAATTCGATATCTACACTTCTCATTAATACAGAAACAAGGTCATTTTCTGGAATTTCATCATCATCATCATCCAATTCAGCTTCAAACCAGAATGTTCCATATTCATCAGTCTCCCATTGCCAATCTAATGATATTGAATCTCCAGGGCTTAAGTCACCTGTATTCTGAGAGCCGCCATTGTATACTACACCTCCAGCTCCATCATATACTTTACCTGAAACATCTGAATTCATAGACACATCACCCGTATTCGTTACAAGAACGCTCATATTCCTTTCAGTATCCTTTTCAGCAATCATAGGGTCAACATGACCTTCTGATAGTTCAACATCGTACAGTACATATGTATTAACTGCAATTTGTTTCACATTATTATCTTCTTTTTCGTCATTAGCTATTGTCGCCGTTGTTTTTATTTCATATTCATAATCTTCATCATCCGGAGTATCCCATTCAAATTCAACAAATGCACTTTCTCCAGCATCAATAGAAATTGTCTCAGTATCTGTAAAACGGTATGTATTGTTTAAACATCTAACATCGAGATCAACTTCAACACCACTCTGGTCTTCAGTTCCTCTATTTCTTACAGTTACATTAATTAGATTTGTTACATCAGGCTCCACAGTATGTCCGTCTCGAGGTGCATTAAATCTACCCAGAGCGACATCATTTTCTAATTGTACTACGAGATATTCTACTATATTTTCCATTAATTCATCTCTATCTGAGTTTTCAGTAATTGAACTAAAATCAACAGCCATAAAAACTAGTTTGAAATCTTCTTCAGTTCTTATAGTTGAAATATTGTATCCATCTGCAGCCCCAGAACTAAATACTTTTTCGAAACCATCCCGAGGATTTATATCATCACCAAAGTCAGAAGAAATAGCATCAGCACTATATTCAGCACCATCAGAAATCGGATCGTCATCTACACCGTATAGTGTGGAAGGTGTAGTCCTATCATGATCGGCATATGAAACTCCAAGATAATCATATTCGAAATCTCCTTCTCCTCTTTCACCATCTGAAGAATCAAAATCATAAAGAATATCATGACCAATTGCCCATAATGCTCCACCATCTTCTAGAAAATTAGCTACATTTGTCTTGTCGTCATCAGTAAAAGTAACATCAGTATCACCACTTTGATAATCAGCTCCACAAGCCCAAATTATTAAACTATATTGGCTCAATGTATCATAATCAGGAGCATTTTGACCACTATCTACTCTGATAATATCATACCCCATACCTGTAGACATATTATCTAAAGCATCAGAATAATATCCGTCAGTTTCAATTCTTGTTCCTCCATTATTACTGCTGTTGTCATCATCCAAGAAAAGAATTAGAGGATATTCTACAGATATGTCTTGAGTGTCTTCATTATTGTCTTCATTAGATTCCCTTATTTGTTCTTCTTCATCAACAACTACAGTAATTGTGTGAGTACCTCCAACAGCTTCCCATTCCATTTCTGCATCAGCTGTATTACTGCCAGGGACAGTTATGCTATCTTTACCAATATAGTTCCCATCCCAGTAAAAACTAACATTAGTTGTTACACTAACCAATCCACTTGACCCTCCATCATTTGCAATTTCTGCAGTAATAATTATTGTGTCTCCACCGGTTGGCGAATCGTCGCTAAATGTGATTTCATTTATGGATAAATCAGGGTCTCCTTCATCAGCTAATGTGTTCATTGCTGAGAAAGGTAACATTAGTATGGCTAACAGAAGAGCAGTTAGTTTCCGTGTCATGGTCGTTCCTAATATGGCCAACCTTACTGATTATAAAGGTGTGTTTACTCTCTTCGAGAGTATTTTTTATGCTTTAATCGGTCATCATCTTCCAGAGGCCGAATCTCACTTTCTTTCCAATCATCTCCAATTTCTGGGAAATATATGCAGCCTTCACCGCTAATATTGTCTGGTACTAAAGTCATATCAATTATATCTGCCTTATGCATAGCTTCACTGTAAATTCCTGAGCCACCAATAAACCAAATATTACCTTTACAGGTTTCGATAGCTTCATCGATACTCCGAAAACATTCCACATTTTCAATATCATTTCTAGTTATTACTATATTTCTACGTTTAGGAAGTGGTTTTATTGGCAAAGAGTCCCAAGTTTTGCGACCCATAATAATTGTATTTCCAATAGTCAAACGTTTGAATCTTCTTAAATCCGCTGAATAATGCCAAGGAATAGTATTATTTTTTCCAATTACACCTTCAGGAGAGACTGCAACTAATATTCCCTTCATACAGCGACCTTAAATGGAATAAAGGGTTTAGGATTATAATTTTCCAATTTAAATTTCGAAAGAATTGTTTCAGTATCTGCATCAATCAGATTCATTACATCTTCTAGTGATTTTATACTCGAATCTATTGTTAATTGCGGCAATTCTCCAATTTCTCGTTGTAGTTGTTTTTTTAACCCAGGAATATGGTCATATTCTTCCATAGTCCCATTGGCTTTCTTTGTGTAAATATGAGCATCAACTAAAGAATGGCCAAAAGTCCCTACTTTCATATCAGATAAATGTGCAAATAGATGTAAAAGAAATGAATAACCCGCAATATTGTAGGGTACGCCTAAGGCAACATCACAACTACGTTGAGTAAGATGGACGCATAAATGAGGTTCGTTTTTTTCATCATATTGAACATTAAAAATAAATAAAAGATGACATGGAGGAAGTTTACTAGTCTGTGCATTTCCAGGCGCCCATGCAGAGATTACCATTCTACGGCTATTAGGATTTTTTTTTAATGTATCCAATACATAACGCACCTGATCATTAAATTTATCATCACCATGTATTGGGAATTTTCTCCAAAAATTACCGTATGCACTGGGTACGTATCCTTCATCATCAGCCCAATGATCCCAAAATTTGCAACCGTGCTTTTTTAATAGTCCGATATGTAAATCTCCGGATAAAAACCATAAGTTTTCGATTACTATATTTTTCCATGAAATTTCTTTAGTAGTTAGCAGTGGAAAACCCTTGTTAAGATCGATTGAATAATTCACATTAAAAGCAGATATTGTGTCGATACCAGTTCGATTTTCTTTCCGAGTTCCTCGGGTTAAAACTTCATTCACTAAGTCCAAGTACTGCTTCACGTTATCCCAATAGGAAGGCCCCCTAAAGCGTTGTTCCATTTTCGAAAATTATATATAAATTGTTGTAATGTGTATTGAATGCCTTTTCGTATAGTTGACCATGACTCCAATCAAATTCTGCTTGAATCACCACATGTATCAGATTTAATAGAATATATAGATAAAAATTCTGAGGAATATATAGTCAAAGAATTAACTATATCTTAAGTATTTTTTATCCTGAAACTAAGATTTCAATACTCTCAGCTAGAGCAACATCTTTTTCAGTTACTCCATTTACATCATTAGTTGTTGAAGTAATCTTTGCAGTTCCACCTTTTCCAATAGCAATATCAGGATAATGATTAAGTTCTATAGAGATACTTGTAACATGTTGAACAAAAGTCACGGCAGCTTCAAAATTATTAAAAGAAAATGTTTTTTCAATATTCTTGTAAACGTCATTATAGGCCCATCCATCAAGTCCTATCAATGCTTTTTCACAATCATTGTCACTTAACAGTTCAGACATACATTATGAACTCTACTATGCTATTTAGAATTTGGCACCTTAACTACTTATAAACTATTTTGAAATACAATATCTGTGCTACCATCCGAACGAACAATGAATTTTGGGTTTGCTCTTTCAAAAGATTTCCCATATCCTAGGTTTTTAGGCTTCTTTGGAATGTTGTTTTTTATGTTTTTTTCAAGGTCAATTATTGAAGAATATTACATAGACACCATTCTTGATGGGGCTCCTTATTATGCATTACAAAATATAGAAGGAAATAATATAATAATATTTACAGAATTATCCCTTTGGATATTATTGTTAATTCTTTATGTAGCCGTTTTAGTATTTTTATTCATTATTCCTTTGACACTTTATTTTAGAGGATTAAGTTCTTGGGAATGGGATCCTACAACAGTAGTTTTCTGGTTAATTACAACACGAGGTGTTTCTTTATTTTTCACTGAAATAGAAAATACAAATCCGAATCTTGAAGATTTTGTTTCCATTTTAATTACACTAATCGATTCAATTTTCATTTTATTTTTTACGGTGTTTTTGTTAAGATCATATACGAATTTCTTTGTACCTGTAATTTCAGAATGGTTACAAGTTGGAAAATCAGACACTCAATATGGCCCACTTTTAGACATAATTGGCTCTTTATTGATTATTACATTCGGAGTAACTAATTTCCTTTCAACTTTCCATGTTGATTTTGGAGTTTTAGTTGCAGGGGTAGGGGTTGTTGGGTTGGTGATTGCTTTGGCTGCTCAAGATACATTGAGTAATTTCTTTTCGGGGATTCTACTTCTTTTAGATCAAGGTTTTAAGACTGGCGACATGATTAAATTTGATGACACGTATTGTATTATTCGAGAGGTTGGTTTACGTTCGACTAAAATTTATGATATTATCAATCATGTAATAATAATTATACCAAATAATGCTCTTGCAAATCAAAATATTAGAAATCTTACTAAACCAGATAGATATTATAGACTAAGAATAGAAGTGGGAGCTTCTTATGGTTCAGACCCAGATAAAGTTGAAAAAGCATTATTAGAAGTTGCTAAGAAGAATAAAGATGTGGAGCAGGATGATCCAACTAGACTCCCATTAGTACGTTTTCAAAAATTTGCCGATTCTGCATTAAATTTTGCATTGGTTGTTTGGATAAAAAATGTAATTAAAATAAGGCAAATTAATTCAGATTTACATCATGAAGTATTTGAAAAACTATCTCAAGAAGAGATAACAATAGCCTTCCCACAAAGAGACGTACATTTTTATGATAATTCAAAATTAGATACAAAAAATATAACAAAGTCCACAGAAGATTTTGACTTTGAAAAAAAAGCAAGACAAGAA
>Ga0206683_10002129_pt1 | contig 13426 bp, 14 predicted proteins | sample M280m12015metaG_FD_155483 | JGI IMG/M metagenome (GOLD analysis project Ga0206683, IMG submission 155483) | Ammonia-oxidizing marine archaeal communities from Monterey Bay, California, United States - M2 80m 12015 | ecosystem: Environmental > Aquatic > Marine > Intertidal zone | place: USA...
ACTCCCGGAAGAATATGTAAGGGGGATTGATATGGCTATTGTTAAATCACTCCAGGAAATAGTCCACCATAAACAGGAAGATAGGAAGGTAACTTATGAGGGTTAAAAGAAAAACCTGCTTAGTCTGTAACCGGGAACTATCCGGGAACAGAACAGTCTACTGCTCAGAGACATGCCACATCACAAGAACAAGAGATATTGCACATACTAAAATACACCTCAGAAGAAAACAGCAGGGACCTAAAACCTGCCAGGTGTGCTTTAAGGTATTTACTCCAGGCAAGAGTACACAAGTGAACTGCTCAAAAGAATGTGGGAAGGTTGCATACGATAACTGGTTTAAGCGCAAACCCAAACAGATAAAAGAAGTGGAATGCCAGATATGCTCAAGAGTATTTATGCAGAAGAACCCACAACATAAGAACTGCTCACCAAGATGCAGACAAATAGATTTCCGGGAGAAGGAGAAGAACAGAGAGAAAAGGATCAGGAGTAAGACCAAAAAGATGGAAGTGAAAGGTCATAAGTTTGTCTTTAGTCCAACTGTCAGGATTGATAAAGGAACCATGCGTAACCAGGTGATCGATGCAACAGAAAGGTTCTTAAAAGCAGGTAAGAAGATTGAACGATTACCAGATAGTCCTGCAGCTAAAGTTCCATCAGTTGGGATAAGAGGTGTTTGGTATCCTTTTAGTGATGAAAGAGAATTCTATACTGAAGCATCTGAGGGTAACCTAGATCCAGATCTGTTGGAGATGGAGGATAATGAAGTGGCTGCTCTATAGAACATGATCTATAGAGAACTATAAACGTACACCTATATATATACGTTAACTATATATATAGGTAACACTAAAGAGAATGAAGGTATAAAGGTGAGTAATACTATAAGCAGTAACAGTAATATTATAGATGGGGGGAGTATTATAGGTAATAGAATAACTACTATAAGACTGTTCTCTATAGCTCTTCACATGTGCCTATGTGACCCTATCAGATCCAGATCAGGCCAATGAAGGTGATTAAAAGGCCAATGATATCAATACTTAACAGGATAATGTTCAATAAGGGAATTACTGAACATGGGGGGATCTGGGGGGGCATACTTTCTAAGTCATTGATTTTATTAGGGGATAGGGCCGGGTGCCCCCCAGGGGGGTCTGCCTGGGGGGTGGCAGGTGACATAGTCAACACACACCCCATTTTTCTTTTCCCAAAAAAATTTTAACTCTTTTTCCAACATACCCAACTATGGCCCGGATAGGTGACAAGATAAAATTTGAACTCCAGGATGAATTATTTGAGAAAGGTCTTAAAACTGTTCGTGCTCAGATCATCAGATCATATCCCAAACATCGTGGTAACCGTAAAACCTATTTAGCTTTCGATTGTGTGGATCTTGATAATCCCAGTTTAACTTACACTATTGCAGCCGATGAGCAGTTTGTTCAGATCAACGATTGATGACATTAAGAAGCAGATTAAAGCTAATGGTTGTTCACTCACCAAGTTATCTACTCCATTTCATGCCCAGTCTCTCCATGACTGGCTAAAGGAGAAACTACCTAGACATTTGGATGTCTGGATTATTGATGCCCCAGGAAGGAGCAATGAAGTAAATGTATACACCATCGATAAAACTAACCGAGAGGGAGATACTTTTGGCGGCATCGTCAGGAGTACAGAGAGAGGTGGAATGCCTGAGAAAGTTAGAGAGTGGAAAAAACGCCACTTCAAATTATGAGAGAACTTGCAACTCTGTTGGTCCTGGTGGTTTATGGAATAACCATATTGAGGGAGCACTTGGCGAGTTTGCTGTTGCCAAATATTTAGGATTATATCCGGGTGCAATTACAGGTGAGGCAGAAACTGATGTTGGTGAGTTTTATGAAGTCAGGACCAGGCCAAAAACGTACCAGGAGTTATTTGTTAAGAAGAAGGACAAGCCAGGCAAGTATTATATTTTGGTCCAGGGCAGTTTTGGTGACTACACTTTGATAGGTTGGATATCTGGTTTTGAAGTTTTTGATCACCCTGAGTGGTTCCACAATAATTCCGGTAAATTATCTTACAGTTACTGGGTACCGCATAAATTTTTAAATCCAATTGAAACATTACCGAAAGAAGCACCATGCCCGAAAATAACATCTTCTCAGAATTTATTGACAAGTACAAAAATAATCCAGTTCAATTCGTTAGAGAAATTTTAGAACAGGAACCAGACAAGTGGCAGCAGGAGTTAATGGAAGCAACTCTGACTGAAAGGTTGTGCTCGACAAAATCGGGTCATGGAGTAGGAAAATCAACATGTTGTGCCTGGTTAGCACTTCATGCACTCTGTTGTACCTACCCTACTAAGGTAATTTTAACTGCCCCAACCTCATCCCAGTTGTTTGATGCCTTATTTGCAGAATTGAAGTCCCAGGTGTTGAGATTACCACCTGCATTGCAGCAGTTATTTGAAGTATTTTCTGAGAGAATTGTTTTAAAAGCAGATCCTTCCGGTAGCTTCATTTCATGTCGAACTGCCAGAAAAGAAACTCCAGAGGCCCTGCAGGGTATACATTCAGGGGGTCCAGGTGACTCAGGTAAGGTACTCCTAATTTGCGATGAAGCCAGTTCGATTGATAACGCTATTTTTGAGGCTGCAGGAGGCAGTCTTAGCGGAAACGCAACTTTAATATTAGTGGGAAATCCAACAAGATCAGAGGGGTACTTCTATGATACCTTCACAAAACTAAAACATAGGTGGTGGACCAAGACTGTTTCATGTGAAGATTCTGCCAGGGTGACTAAAGAGTATATTTCTGAAATGGAAGAGAGATATGGTAGAGACTCTGCCACTTTTGCAATCAGGGTACTGGGGAATTTTGCTGAGACTTCTGAAGATACTATCATTTCAAATTCATTAGTTGAGGCTGCTGTCACCAGGGATGTTGAAGTTTCCGAAATTGCTCCGATTGTATATGGACTGGACATTGCCCGGTTTGGATCGGACAAATCTGCCTTATGCAAGAGACAGGGCAATCATGTCCTGGAACCAATCAAGTCCTGGGCTAAATTAGACACAATGGCACTGACCGGAGCAGTGCATGCAGAATACATGAAAGCGCAAGCAGAAGGTAAGGCACCAGTAGAAATATTATGCGACTCAATCGGAGTAGGTGCTGGTGCATGTGACCGAATGAGAGAATTAGGTATGCCAGCAATTGATGTGAACACCGGTGAATCTGCTTCCATCTCAGGTCAGTATAAGAATTTGAGAGCAGAACTCTGGCACAAAGCTAAGGAATGGTTTGAACAACGCAACTGTAGAATCCCCAGGGATGAGAGACTCATGTTTGAGCTATGCTCTCCAAGATACACTTATGAATCTTCCGGGAAGATCCGAATGGAGACCAAAGCAGAGATGAAAAAGCGGTTGGGACATAAAGGTTCGCCCGATTTTGCTGACAGTTTCGTACTCACTTTTGCCGGTACTTCAGCAATCATGTCTGGAGCAACTGGAGGTTGGGCAAAACCGATAATGCGTAACCTGCCTAACATAGTCTGACAGTAGCACCTGTTTCGGGGCAATTGGATGATATAATGATAAAACGTATCTATGTTTCGCATAGGACCTCATCTAAAAAACCTCATACAGAGAGATCTGAGACCTCAAATGCCAGAATATTCCCCAGAATTAGAAGAATTACCCGAAATTGACGATATTGAAGAAGAAATTGAAGCCGCACCGGAAGAAATGGATGATGAAGAGTTTGGGAGTTACGTTTCCCGGCTTTTAGAAGATTCTATCCAGTATTGTGATGAACTGTCTACTGACAGGGTAACTGCAACCAAATACTACTCAGGTCACATCCCTGAGCAGGAAGATGAGGGCAGATCTGGTGCAACTAGCTATGATGTCCGGGATACAGTCAATTCGATACTCCCGGCACTGATGAGGGTCTACTTTGGCGCAAATAAGGTCATGCAGTTTACTCCAAAAGGACCTGAAGATGTGCAAATGGCAGAACAGTGTACAGATTACATCAATAATCTAATCCTGGAGAAGCAGCCGAATTTCTTCACTACAATGATGGCAGTATTTAAAGATGCTCTCATCAGACGTACCGGGGTACTCAAATACTGGCATGAAGAGACTGAAGAAGTTAAAAGCCACAATTTTTCCGGTCTGGATGAGCAACAGGCTCAAATGCTTGCAGGTGATGATGATGTTGAGTCAGTTGAACTGACAGAAGCAGGTCAGACTGCAGAAGGTATCCCCCTTTTCGATGTAACTCTCAAAAGAAGAATAAAAGAAGGGAACATAAAAATAGAGGCCCTTCCACCTGAAGAATTCCTCATAAGTCGTACTGCTAAATCTGTCCAAAGTGCTGATATTGTTGCACATCGTAGCTACAAAAGTGTTTCGGATCTTGTTGCGCTTGGGTATGACTTAGACGATATTGAAGAGTATGCCGGGACAGAAGAGTCATTTTCCAATAATGAAGAATACATCAATCGGCATGCAGATAATGCTACCCGGCACCAGGGAAGTATGGAACCTTCTTCCAGGAAGGTACTTTATTGCGAATCTTATGTCCGAATCGATAAGGACCAGGATAACTACTCAGAATTACTGAGAGTCTGCACAATCGGGTCCCATCACAACGTAGTCAACGTGATGCCATGTGACTACATACCTTTTGTCTGTTTTACCCCAGACCCCACACCTCACAGTTGGGATGGGGCCAGCATCACCGATATCGTTGCTGATATTCAACGCATCAAGTCGGCTATTATGCGGAATGTCATGGACAGTTTGGTGATGAGTGTCAGTCCCAGATTATTAGTCCAGGAATCGGCTACGAATATGAAAGATGTCCTGAATACTGAGGTTGGGGCCATTATACGGACAAGATCCCCCAATGCAGTTTCTCAGTTAGATATGCCGTTTGTCGGGCAACAAGCACTACCTATTCTGGGGATGTTAGATGAGATAAAAGCAACTCGCACTGGGATTACGAAAGCCTCTCAAGGTCTTGATTCAGAAAATCTGCAGTCAGCAACCCGGTTAGCAGTTGATTCAACAGTTAAAGCTGCACAAGCACATATTGAGTTGATTGCACGAATTTTTGCTGAAACTGGTCTGAAACCTCTTTATAAGGGTGTCCTGAAGTTAGTTTGTCAGTATCAGGACAGAGAAAAAATGGCCCGGTTAAATAACCAGTGGATACCAATAGATCCCAGGTATTGGGATGCTGATATGGATGTTTCAGTAGACATCCCACTGGGTGGTGGTAATGATATGGAGAAGATGCAGTTCCTGGAGAATATCGCACAACGACAAGATGCTCTTCTTCAACAGTTAGGTCCTGAAAACCCGATTGTCAACTTGAGACAATACTATTTGACTCTCTCCAAAATAGTGCAACATGCCGGGTTTAAGGACCCCAATCTATTTTTTACAGATCCTGCTCAGTACCAGGCACCTGAACCTGAACCACCTCAACCAACTCCAGAGGAAGAATATATAAAAATTCAGGGTCAGAAAGTCCAGGCAGATGCCCAGAATGATATGGGCAAACTTGAACTGGAAAGAGAGAAGATGGTCAGGCTGGATGACAGAGAGAAAGACAGGATTGAATCCCAGGCCCAATTGTCCATCATGGAAATGGAAGCAAAGTACAACACCACAATGGATGGGGCCAAGATAAAAGCTGCAATGGAACGAGATCGGGAAGAGATGAAGCAGAATGCTGCGATGCTTCAGGCACAATTAGCGCAACAGAACCTACCTAATGCGTGAACAATTCTATGACCAAAATAAATCTGAACTGAGACAGGGTAGACCAGATACCTGGTATGACCCTATCAAGTCTTTTTTCGGAACCCTACCCGAATGGGACACAACTCTCCCAGGAACCCCAGACGATGCTGCTTATCACTTATCTGAATTAAGGAAGGACATGACCCCTGGTGAGGGTCAACTTAGATCTGGTGTCCGGTCCACCCAGGAATACAATAAAATGATGGGTCTTCTAGATGAAGGGAATTATCCTGAAGCAGCAGCAGCAGGGATATGGTCTGGAATAGAAGCAGCCGATGTTGGATTATCTGCATATGGTCTTGGTATTTTGGCTACTCCATTTGACCTGGCTAGAAGGTTCAAAAGTTTGACACCAGTTAGACCAGTACCCAAGAAGATTCATGGTGGAGATGGTGCCTATTTGGTAAAAAATAAGGATGGAACAGCAGAAGAAATTACAGGGACATTTGAGCAGGGAAGGGTTAATGTTGAGGATGGTATTAAATTTGGAGTTGGCAACCCCACCGAAAGTATTATTGATAATAAAGCAGCAGGTAATAAGGTTAAGGTAAACCTGTTTAAAAAGAAGGTAGGATGGAAGTGGGTTGGAGAACCACCTGTAGATACACCCACAATAATTTCTGTTGAAAAGGGTGGAAAGCATTATTACACATTAGACTCAGATATTGGCAAAGTAGATCTGACCAAATATCCTAACCAGAAATCTGAGCCAAGACTGAGACCTACTTCCAGGGGAGACTTGGAAATGGGTGAAGAAGTTGGCAGAATAAATCTCAGGGGGAAAGAGCACCCTGTATATGACTCCATCAAAATTGTACCTAAAAAACCAGTTGTTCCAGTCAGTCCAGATGCCATTCCAAAATATATTGATGATATCCCAGACCTGACTCCTGCAGATTTACTGGGTAAAAAAGTTTTTCCAATACATGCAGATTTAACTGAAGGTGGAGCAATGTATACTGGGATTGACTCTTCAAAATTAGATGTAGCAGAACCACTACTTGGTGGTAAAAAGTTCCCTGGCTTGGAGACATCAAGAAATGCAAGAGCAGTATGGGCCGTACAGGGTAATAAAGCAAAAATTTTGAGAAATATGGCAGAGTCAAATCATGTAGTTGTTGTGGCAATGAAACATGATGCACATAAGGGCAATACAACATTCTCAAACTCTGCTTTAAAGACAATGGATGCATATGTCAGAGATGGAAGAATCAGTAAAAGAAACCTGAAAAGATTAGACAAATTGGTTAGGGAACCAAAACCATCAATGAAGGTATCAGTTAAAAAGGCAGTTGCCGGGTTCCCAGGGTTTGGAGAAAAAGGATATCAGAAGTATTTGGAAAACCTATCTTTTGAAGCAAGAACCAGGATAGTGGAACAATTATCTAAAGGCCAAAAATTTGGTGCACCAAATATCCCTAGAATAGCAAGAAAACTGGAAGATCCTACAACATATGGGGTTAATCAGGGTGAAGCCATGATTCTTCTAAAGTTGGATAAAGGCCAGGATAATCTTGTTGAATTGGGTGTCCATCCCGGTACAACTAAACACCCATCTTACAAATATGGTGTGCAGGGTGAGGTAGTGGGCAAGTTCCCAGCACCAACGGCATACGAATCTGTATTCCCTGATTTTGCAAACCCGAAATTAGCAAAAGGGAAAACAAGAACAGGTGTACTTAGAGGTTCGGATTTGAAAGCACCTGTTGAGATGTTAACAAGTGATAAGATAAAAAATATCCCATTTACTCCCCTTCAACATATTCAGTCTTCCAGACAGGCAAAACTTGCATTAGAAACTGCAAGAGGGGAATGGATATCATCAGGTGTCGCAAAAACTTCAGGTGGTGTTTCTCCAGTTGATTTTGAAAATGCAATTAAAAACTCTGATGCATCTTCCACACTGACACCTTACACAAAAGAGGATGTAGCTAAAGGGGCAAAAGATGGTTCTTTTAAAGTTTTTCAGTTGGGTAAGGCAAAAATAGGGTCTAAGGGGGGAGAGGGTGGTACTTCCCAGGTCTTTTTCGGGATAAAAGATACAGATTACAATGCAGATTATGGGTTTACACACCCTGATCTTGGACCAAATGAAAAAGCAGTAGTAGGGGTTGTTAATAATGAACCTGGGGCAAAAGGTGTTGCAGCACCTGGAGTTATGGGGAAAGCAATACAGGAAGGTGCAACAGCACTAGATGCATATGCAGTCCCAAGTAAAAAATATCCTGGAGGTTTTCTGCCAGAAGTGTATAATGATTATGGGTTTGTTGAACTAGATAGGCTGCCTTTTGATGAAAAATATGTGAGGGACCCCAAGTTTGGTGGTTCAGAAACCAAATACCAGGACCTCTTAGAATACTGGAGATCAACCGGATGGGATGAATCTCTTGGTATGCCTGAGATGGTAATAATGAAATGGAAAGGTGATGATGCAATACGATCCGATGCAATTAGACTTATTAATGAAAATGGTGGCCTCAACCCTGGGTCCCAGGTTGGAGGGCTTTACCAAGCCGCAAGAGAACATTCTAGAAAATCGGCTGGACTCAATCCTCAACAGGCACCAGGGTCAAGCCCAGTCAATAACCCCGGAGGAAATAGAGGGGGCATACGAAATAGCAATGCTCCACACTCCAGTCAACGATACCGGGATGTCCTCTCAGAACTTACACTCCTAAGTCATAACCCCCAGTCAGCAGTACAACTCCAAAATCTGGGGTTATCTCCTGAATCTCTATTGTACTAATGGAGGTTCAATGGACCAGGTAGACCAGGAACTAAAAGACTCCCAGAGAGCAAAAGAACTGCTGTCAGACCCCCTCCTCCAAAAGATATTCCAAGATTTAGAAGAAAAATATATCACTGCCTGGAAGGAATCAGACCCAAAAGATCGTGAGGGCCGGGAAGTCCTGTTTCAACTTCAATGGGCAATAGCGGAGGTTCGCAATCATTTCAATGTTATAATGGAAAAAGGTGATTTTCATAAGTCGGCAATTAGTCGGAATATGAAACGTAAATTTTAATCTAATTTTGGGAGTAACCTATGGCAGAAGCAACAGGACTCCAACAGGCAGAACAGGCATTTCAGTCTATGTTGACCGGGGAAACACCCGATAATCAACAGCAGTTGGATGAAGAAGTACCAGAAGAAGCAGAAGCAGAGATTGAAGCAGAAGAACCGGAAATTGAAGCAGAAGCAGAATCTGAAGAGATCGAAGCTGAAGAAGATCAACAGGAAGAAGCAGAACAGGAACCTGATAAGTATTACCGGGTAAAGTTAGACGGTGAAGACTATGAGGTCACCCTGGACGAAGCTCTTGCAGGTTATCAGAGACAGCAAGACTACACAAAAAAAACGCAAGCAGTAGCAGAAGAAAAAAAGCAACTGCAAGCGGAACAGGAGGCAGCCCAACAAGATAGGTTGCGGTATCAACAGAATCTTGAACATTTGGTCCAGCAACAGCAAGCCCAACAACCAGTAGAACCTGACTGGGATGCATTGTATGAATCAGATCCTCTCCAGTGGATGAAACAGAAGGAAGATTTTCGTTCACAAAAAGAGAGAAACTTGGAGTTGCAACAGCAGCATTTTCAAATGCAGCAACAGCAACAACAAGAGCAACAGCAACAGATGCAGGAGCATCTAGTGCAACAGCAACAGACTCTAGTTGATGCGATACCGGAATGGCAAGACCAAAAGGTGATGCAACAAGAGAAAGCTCAGATTCGTCAGTATGCCGTTGATACTTTAGGCTATTCTGCTGAGGAAATTTCTCAAGTGTATGATGCTAGAGCAGTACAAGCTCTAAGGCATGGAATGATTGCAAGTGGGTTACAGGGTAAGGGTAAAGTAAAACTCAAACCTGCAGCACCAGCAATCCGATCCGTTACACCAGGTTCTGCACCGGAGCAACCCAGGAAGCAAACTTCTGTTCACAAAGCTAAAATTCGCTTAGCAAAATCGGGCAAAATGTCTGATGCTGCTGAGGTATTCAAACAACTGTTATGAATTATAACTAACTGAAATGAAAGGCAATTATGGCAAAAATTACAAATGCGTTTGATTCCTACGAAGCTAAAGGGCAACGTGAGGATCTTTCGGATGTGATATATAATATCAGTCCTGAAGAAACTCCATTTGTCTCAATGGCAGGAAAACGCAGTGTATCTAATACACTTTTTGAGCATCAAACGGAATCACTACCTGCAGTGTCCACTACCGGAAGGGTAGAGGGAGAAACTATTGCAGCAGAGACTCCAAACAACACTGTTAGAAATTCTAACCAGTGTCAGATTCTAAGGAGATCAGCAGCAGTAACTGGTACACAAGCAGCAATTAATCGTGCAGGTGTGTCAGATGCTATGGCACATCAATTATCAATAATGTCACGTGCATTAAAACGTGATGTAGAAAAGTTGATGCTTGGGAACTCTATCGTTAATACAGGTTCCAGTGCATCAGCAGGAACTGCTCGTACAACTGCTGGAATATTAGCAAAACTGGCAACAAATATTGATAAGCATTCTGGTGGAACGAACCCTACTGCTGCTCAGGCTGCAGTTGGCTCAACCGCAAGAACTGATTCCAGTACTGCGAGAGCAGCAACGGAAACACTCTTGAAGAGTGTCCTGAAATTGTGTTACGACAATTCGGGAGATGCTCCAAATCAGATATTGTGTTCATCAAGTAACAAACAAAAACTCAGCACGTTTGGAGGCAGAGCATCAGCAACTCAAGTTGTAGCTCTTCCGTCGAAAGCTGATGAAGTGCAAGCCAATGTATCTGTTTATATTGGTGATTTTGGTACTTATGCAATTCAAGCTGATCGTTTCATCCGGGGTGATAAAGACATCCTGTTGATTAACCCAGAATATGTGAAAGTTGCCCAACTCCGGGCTTTTGAAACCGAATCCATCGGTAGAATCGGAGATTCGCAAGGCTCGTACATAATTTGGGAAGGCGGTCTTCAGGTAGATAATGAGCTAGCGCATGGCCTTCTGGCAGATTGCAACGGTGCATAATTAACCTGGTTTAACCCTTAAACTACCCCTCTTTCGGGAGGGGTACCAACCTATTTTCTGGAGAGAGAATGGATAAATTTGCCGAAAACATCATCACTGATATCTAATGAATCTGGGGTAGAAACTGCTGTCCATACAGAGGACGGTGACGGTACTTTCCATATTGTAAAAAAGCAAGATGTCCAACCTACCTTAGATTACACCAAATACCTCAGAGAGCAACCTGTTGACAGGAAGAATGAAGTCAGGCATGTTGCAGAAATCCCACCAGTTCTAGCAGCAAAACTTTATAGAGATGAAATACTAGGTCCAAAGGGGTCTACAAAAAAACTATTAAAATGGCTGGATAGACCAGAAAATAAAGCATTTAAAACATGGGAAGGGCATTTATCGTAAATGGCAATTTCAACAAAAGCAGAACTCCACACTGCAGTAGCCAACTGGCTAAATCGGTCAGACCTGACTGATAGAATTCCTGAATTTATTTCACTAGCAGAAGCATCTTTCAATCGTAATCTCAGAGTCCGGGATATGCTTGTTCGCAGCACTGCTTCAACAGCAGGTCAATATGTTAGTATTCCAACTGATTTCCTGGAGATGTTGAATATTGAACTAACTTCAACTTCACCACCGAAAAGGCTGGTTTATATAACATCAGATAGATCCGATGACTACCGGGAACAACAAAACAACCAAGCCGGGACACCAGATTATTACACGATTGAAGGAAATTCGATCCAATTATTACCAACACCCAGTGCATCAGTAACTGTTCAACTGAATTATTACCAAAAGATCCCTGCACTTTCAGGTCTGGCAGATTCTGCTAATAACTGGTTGTTATTGGCCCATCCCGATATTTATCTTTACTCAACTTTAATGCAAGCTAGTCCCTTCCTAATGGACCAGGAATCAACTCAATTATGGGATGGGTTATTAGCCAGATCTATGCAGGAACTCCAGGTAAGTGATGAAAAGAGCCGCTATTCTGGTGGAACTCTGAACATGAGACCTAAGTATATTTACACATGAATGAGACCTGGGTAACTGAACTAATTGGGCCACAAATATATGGGTCTGGAATGTTTGGTACTGGCTATTATGGATCAGTAGAGTGGACCGATGGTACTACACCTTCTGCCACCTGGAGTAACTTAACTGACACTGCCTCAACTTGGATTGTTTATGACCCAACAAAAACTTGGGCTGGAAGTGCTGGTACTTGGAGTTTTGCTTCTTCTCCAAATCATGGATTAGCACATGAACAACTTGTAACATTTAGCACTACTGGAACATTTCCTACAGTAAATGGGTATAACAGTTCATCCAGTAATTATTATGGGCAAGCAATAACAGACGATAAGGAATTTTATATTATTCTTTCTTATAGTAGTGATCCAACTAATCAATTCCAAATAGCTGATAAAACCCAATGGGAAGCATATGGTATGGTATATCCAATTGATGGGGTTGGCACAGGGGTGCATAGTGTTCATAGTAAACCCCCTTACTCCGGGATTGTTGTAGGAACTATAGCAACCTGGTCTGAACAGACTATAGATTCAACAACATGGACAGAGGTATAAAATGGCGAATACATTTACTGATAACTATAATTTTATAAAGAGTGAAATAGGTGGTGACAATGCTTCCTGGGGTACAAATCTCCATACATCATTAACCAATGCTGATACTGCATTAGCAAAAAAAGTTGAGGACCAATTAATTTCTGGTATTACTTCAACTGCCATTCTCCTGAGTAAAGATAATTCTGCAAATACAATTTCAACTGATGCTAATTTAAAGTATTTTGAATCAGTCAAAGTTGGTGATCGAATCCGGGTTTCTGGTTCTGCTCATGCGACAAATGGAACTGCAGCAAACCCTGTAATCCATTATGTAACTGCAAAAACATCTGCAGATAGTATTACTGTAAATAATAACCTTACCCAAGATATAGCCTCTAATACTGAAATCACAGTTGCAAAAGTTCTTGAGCCAGTTCATATCAATTCAGGTCCAATTGTTTGTGCTCCACTTACAAGTCTGAGTCATACAACAAGAGCAACTAATGCAGCATGTGTTGGAGAACCAGGGGCAGATACAACCGATGCTCTGGTGGCAAATGGTGATGTTACACTTGGATCAGCTAATACTGATACAGTCACCTTTACTGCTAAAATTGCAACAGATATTCTCCCAAGTGCAGCAGATCTTGACTTGGGAGCATCTGGTTCCCAATGGGAGGATTTGTGGATAGATGGTACTGCAAATATTGACTCCCTGGTTGCAGACACTGCAGCAATATCAGGTGGTTCAATTACAGGAGGCACTGGATCATTTACAACTCTGGCAGTAACAAATGGGACTGAAATTTCAATGAATGGTTATACAATTGGAACAAATGGTCAGGGGACTAGGACAGTAAGTAACACAGCACCAAGTAGTCCCTCAAATGGTGACATCTGGTATGAGATTGCATAATGGCAGCAGAGACTTTATCTGTCAGAGATGGTGGTGCATGGAAACCAGTAATATATCCCTGGGTTCGGGATAATTATGAATGGAAACAAATCCATAAAGTTCATGTTA
>Ga0206683_10002136_pt1 | contig 13407 bp, 17 predicted proteins | sample M280m12015metaG_FD_155483 | JGI IMG/M metagenome (GOLD analysis project Ga0206683, IMG submission 155483) | Ammonia-oxidizing marine archaeal communities from Monterey Bay, California, United States - M2 80m 12015 | ecosystem: Environmental > Aquatic > Marine > Intertidal zone | place: USA...
CAGCAAGGGTAGTGCGACAGCTATTGGCCCTGACATGAACCCACCGCCTTATAGTGAAGGGGAACCTAAACTTAGAAAGTATGGGCCGGGAAAGGATGGTGCTTTAGGCACTACCGAACACAACGGAAGTATAGATAACGTCATAAGCACACAAGTTGCTAAAGTAGGTAAAGTGTATGGCTGGTAAAAAAAGTAAGATTTCAAAGCAGAGTTCCGTCAAGAAATCCAAGACTACAAAACCCCCAACTAAGGAAGAAAGTCTTTCCAGCGTTGTAAGGGAGATGGAGGCCATTGCGACAGGCAAGAATGCGAGGTATCATTTAAGATGAAGAAAAATTCTTTAGTGCAATCTACTCCAGTAGAGACATTTCATTCTAATTCGGATGAAACTGAGTTTACTATTAACACCTATCAGGATTGCGAACCTATACTGGACGAAAACAAGAAAGCATATAATAATTATGGTGATTTGTTAACTCCCGGAAAGACTGGTGAAGGTGTAAGAGTTGCATCTATACCGCTAAATGTTTGGACTCAGTGGATGAAAGAAACCAATGGGGCAATAGAGAAAGATCATAAACTTATGAAGAAGTATTTAAACGACCCCGATAACAAATACTTTAGAACGACACCAACGAGGGTTTAATTATGTGGTTATACGCACATGGTGTTTTAGGACACACACAAAGAAACTATAGAATTCTGAATCAAAGCGTATTCTTCTCGAAACGTAATGTGACCTAATGGCTATAGGTACTTACAGCGAACTACAGACTGCTGTAGCTAACTGGTTAGACAGGGATGATCTGACAGATAGGATAACAGAGTTTATTGCTTTAACGGAAGCCCGTATGAATCGGATTCTCCGTTTAGCGATAATGCTGAATGTAGATGTATCTAACTTGGGCGGAGCCGCCACATTAGTGAGCGGAACTAGAGATTACGCCTTACCTTCTGGTTATCTCCAGATGTTAGATTTTCATTTGAGGACTGATCCTATAACTACGTTATCCTACATCACTCCTGAGAATATGAATAGCATGTGGGCTGGTAGTCAAGTTGGAAAGCCAGTAGCTTATACAATCTTTTCTGACAATTCTAGTGGAACACCTATAAAGAAGGTGAAACTTGGCCCTTCTCCAGATTCTGCTTATGATTATTCAATGATGTTTTACAAGAAGATTGATGCTCTTTCGATTACTAATACTACAGAGCAGATGTTGACAAACAATCCAGATGTGTATTTGTACGGAGCGTTGATGGAGGCAGAGCCATTCCTAATGAATGATGCAAGGATTCAATTATGGGCTACGGCTTATCAACAGGCTATCGCTGACTTACAAGAACAAGACAACAAAGACCGTCATTCAGGTAGTGTAATGAGGGTTATGAATATAGGTGGGTATCACTAATGGCATTAGAAACTGGTAATTATATTGATGATCTGGTAATCACGAACCCCACGGCTTCAGACCCAATTAGTCAGGGCGATGACCATCTTCAACTAATCAAGAAAGTTGTAAAGCAATCGTTCCCGTCTGTTGACTCGGCGGTACACGCTATTCACCCATCTGCGACAGCACCAGCAACATCCCTTACTGCTGGTCTTATGTGGTTTGATACATCCGCAAATTTACTGAAGATAAGAAATGAAGCTAATGATGCGTGGATTACCCTAGCAGTATCAATCATAACAAGTAATTCAGTAGACGTTGATGCGGGAACTGTTGATGGGGCGGTGATTGGCGGGACAACTCCTGCGGCAATTACAGGAACGACCTTAACTGGTAATACAAGTCTTGCATTGGCTACGGGCGCTACAGTAACTGGTATTGATAATGGTGCATTAGGCTCAAGCGCTACATTACTTGCAACGCAGGGCGCAGTAAAGACCTATGTAGACGCTCAAGTTACCGCACAAGATTTAGACCTTATCTCTGATTCTGGAACTATAGATATTGACCTAGACTCTGAAAGTCTAACCGTTTCTGGTGGTGAAGGGATTGATACAAGTGCTACTGGAACGACGCTAACCATTGCTGGTGAAGATGCTAGTACATCTAATAAGGGTGTTGCTTCGTTTCATTCTGATAATTTTTCAGTATCTTCTGGTGCGGTAACAATCAAAGATGCTGGTGTAGCGAATGCCGAACTAGCGGATATGGCAGCTAATACGGTAAAGGTTAGAAATGCTAACTCCTCTGGAGTGCCGTCTGATCTAGCTCTAGCCACCACTCAGATTATGATAGGCGATGGTACAGGCTTTACGGTAGCCGCATTATCTGGTGACTCCACCATGACAAATGCTGGAGCGGTGACAGTTACTGGGATACAGGGCGAATCAGTTAGTGCTACTTCAGCGGCCAACGATCAATACTTGAAGTATTCAACTGCATCCTCAGAGTGGCAAAAGGTGGATGTGCTTTCTCCTGACAGACTGACAACGAAAGGTGATCTGCTTGTCTACAATACCGTAGACTCAGAAACCAGACTGCCTGTTGGGGCCAACAATTTAGTATTAACTGCGGACTCAACAGCTACCAATGGGGTAGCATGGGCAAGTACCGCTTCTGCGGGATTCAGCGTAGCAATGGCGATTGCTCTCTAAAGGTAAATATTATGGCACAAGATTTTACAAAAGACTACAAATCACAGGTTACTAACGCAGCGCATACGCTACGGACAGCTAACTCAAATGATGCTTTGATTGGCATTAGGCTAACAAACATTACAACGAGTGCGGTTACTGTAGACGTATGGATTGATGTAGCGGCGGCAGGATCAACAGCATCTATTGTTTACCTTGCTGATGACCTACAGATTCCTCCAAAGGCATCGGTTGAGTTAATACAGGGTGGCGCTAAGATTGTTATGCAAAGCACTGACCTTCTAAGGATTCAGTCTTCTGCGGCAACTTCTGTAGCAGCTTGGGTCAGTGTTGTAGACGCAATCTCAGCATAGGAGGAATTATGGCTGGCGAAACAAATGGAACGCTGTATCTTAATAATCCGCCGGGTAAGGAAGGATTCTTCCTGAATGCAGCGACTATTGATGGTGATTACACTATAGCTGACAACGGTGTGGTAGCAGGGCCAGTAACCTTTACCGGAACAGTTACAGTCACAGGAACATTGGTAATCGTATGAGCAAGATAAATGTAAATACATGGGAACCTGAGTCAAGCACTGCAATGACGATGGGTGCTTCTGGGGACACCACTACAGTGCCATCAGGTGCAAGTTTGGTAGTTGCAAGTGGAGCAACAATTAACATTACGGGTGCTACTCAGACTGGGTTTCCTGATAGTGGATTATCTTTCGCAAGTCAGTGGCGACTGAATACCGACTTAACTGCATCTGGTGCCGCTGCCGGAACCATTCTAGCCGCGAATTGGGAAGTACCTGAGGCAGAAGATTTCCCCGGCGTTATTGGTGCTGTGATGGCCGTTGATGGAACAACGGGTGCATGGACTTTTCCAGATACTGGAATCTGGCAAGTTTCATTTGATACAGATGTGTATAGCCCTGCGACGACTTACGACCACACAGCCACGGCATATCTTTATACAACCCATAATTCTGGTACGAATTGGTATCAAGCCGCATACGCGTCGGTGACAAATAAAGCGACGGGTTCTACTAATGAACTCCAACGCTTACATATTACCTATTTAGTGGACATTGTGACCAAAACAACTGACTTTGTGCGATTCTCAGTTGGCACTTCCTCATACACTTCTGTTTGCAAAACCAGCACTGACGCTAATCAAACCTATGCGACATTCATAAAGTTAGGAGAAACCTAAGCATGAGGGTAGAAACGATAGAAGATATTTTAGTGGGTATGCGTGTTGGTGGTTGGTTTGGATTTGGCGGAAAAGAAAAAACTTACGCAAACCTAATCATCCACAGTGATGACGAGAAACCTACCCAAGAATGGTTAGAAGCAGAAATAACCCGTCAGCAAGGCGCATGGGACACAGAACAAGTAGCCGCAACCGAAGCAAAAACAAGCGCCATTGAAAAGCTAAAGGCACTCGGACTTAACGATGCTGAAATAGCCAGTATCACAGGAGGATAGTATGGCATCCGAAGTAAAAACAAATATTATATCCCCTGCAACTGGAACTTCAGTAACCTTTTCCGGTCTTAATGTAGGATCAGATGCTGCTGGTGATGTTTTATACAATGACGGCACTGACTATACGAGACTTGCTAAACCCGGAACTCCTGCTGATGAGGTTTTGACATTCGCTACAGGGGCTACAGCACCTAGTTGGGTTGCTCCAGCTTCTGCAACAAATGCTCCTGCTTTTGCTGCTTATCTAAGTGCCGATCAAACCATCGCATCGAGCAACACATACACAAAAGTATTATGTAATACGGAAATCTTTGATTCAGATTCTAAATACGATAATTCAACTGATTATCGGTTCTTACCCCAAACAGCGGGGAAGTATTATGTGACTTGCCACATACAAATGTACAACTCTCTTGGAGATAACATGAGTGATTTGCAGATCGCCATTTACAAGAATGGTGCGAAGTTCAAAGATGCTAGAACCGTTAATGGGGGGCATGTTTATTACTCACCCGGACAAGTTTTTCCATTAAATTTATCTGCAATTATGGATTTGAATACGACTGACTATATTGAACTGTGGGGAGCGCAAGAGGAGATAGCTGCCAGTACGAAATACTTTGCAGCGGGTACATTATCAACCTCTTTTAGTGCTTACAAACTGATAGGAATATAATTATGGTAGGAACAGTATATGAGTGAAGTTAAAGTTGACACAATTTCTGAACGCACTGCTGCTGGTGGAGTAACCATTGATGGTGTTCTAATTAAGGATGGTGTAGCAACATTCCAGACTCCTGCTGGCTCTCCTCTAGTCTTTGAGGGAGCTACGGCAAATGCTTTTGAGACTACGTTTGCCATTACTGATCCGACTGCGGACAGGACTATTACATTTCCTGATTCCAGTTTTACAGTGCCGACTGCTGGTGGATTGTTTTCATCCTATGCTATTCTTGAGGATCAAAAAACACAAAATACTGGTGGTGGCACTTTTACCAGTGGCGCATGGCAAACAAGAGATTTGCAGACGGAAGTTTATGACGGTATTGGCCTTTCTATTGCTACAAACGCATTTACATTGCCAGCGGGAACTTACTTAATTTCTTGGGAAGCCCCTTCGTTCAACGTTGGTGTCAACCAATCTCGTTTATACGATGTAACTGGGACGGCAGCCGCTGGTCAGGGTTCTTCAATGCGCAACGCTGGGCCAGATTATAGATCAGATACTATCCCATCTACAGGGTCAGCGAGGGTTACGATTGGATCATCAAACGCTTATAGGATAGAACATTATTGTGGGACAACATGTGCTACAAGTGGTTTTGGATACCCTGCTAATTTTGGGGTTGAGGTATACACACGAGTAGAGATTTACAAGGAGTCATAAATGGATATTCATCTTTGCATTGACCATTTAGGTCTCAACAGAAACTCTTATCGTTTAACACAATCTAACCCACCGCATGAGTTCATTGTATGGGATGGCCCAGATACACAACCAACACAGGAAGAATTAGAAACTGCATGGGCGCAAATTCAGACTGCATACGACAACGACTACGCTCGTAAGCGCCAAGAAGAATACCCATCAATAGACGAGTTAGTAGTTGCTCTTTGGGAAGGTGTGGTAGAAGAAAGAATGGCTGCGGTTACTTCACTAGAAGGAAAGCGTCAGGCTGTTAAAACCAAATATCCTAAATGAGTTTTATAGTAGGGATAGCAAGAATAGCGCATTGGTTTCTAATTCCTTTCTTGATAATCTGGATGACAATAGCACCAAACGATATGCTTCCTAATTGTCTTATCGAAGCAAAGCAAGCTGTGTCTAATAAATTTAGTGGCGGATATTTCGGGGAATAATAATGGCATTGATTCCATTAGAAAATGCAGGAGAGACAGGAATTGTCCAAGACATCCAGCCGTGGCAGTTGCCCATCAATGCGTGGAGCGATGGCAATAATGTACGGATGGAGCATGGTTCTGTACACAAGTGCAAGGGCTATTCTTCAGTCATGGAAACCTGTCCTATTGCCCCTTATCATATTGTCTACATTAAAGTATCAGGCAATAAATACTGGGTAGCCTGTGGTCTTGCAGCTATCCATGTCTTCGACGCTACAGAAAAAACCACTACCCTAGATGGTGGTATTGGTGCAGCAGCTACAGGCATTACAGTGGATAGTGTAGTTGGTTTTGAGACTGCTGGCACTATAACTATAGGCTCCGAAGAGATTCCCTATACAGGTATTTCAACAAATACATTTACAGGGTGTGTAAGGGGAGGCGGTGCTACCACCCATTTAGATGGGGCAACAGTAACCAGAACCAAGAAGTGGTATGACATTACCAGAGGTGGCGGGGCTGGCGGTGCGTACTCTGCTACTGCTGCGGAGACTTGGGCTTCTACAGTTATAGGTGGCGTGCTTGTTGTAACTAATGGATTTGATAAGCCTCAGTTTTGGGAACTTGTCGATGGTGTGCCAGCAACCATTCAGAAGATGCAGAACCTGACTAACTGGCCTGCGGCGACAGAATGTAAATCAATGAGAGCGTTTCGCTCATTCTTGGTTTCTCTCAATATAACTGCGTCAAATGTTAATTTCCCCCGAGTAGTAAAGTGGTCAACAGAGGCTGCAATACAAGCAGTTCCCTCATCTTGGAACGAGGCAGATGCTACGGTAGACGCTGGTGAATATGAATTAGCAGACACCAAAGGAGCAATACTAGACGGTCTTCCATTACGCGATTCCTTTATGATCTATAAGGAAGATGCTGTCTACTCAATGACTTATGTCGGTACACCTTTTATCTTTTCATTTAGGCAGCTTTCACCTTCAGTTGGGATTCTCTCTAAAAACTGTGTTGCCGAGTTTGACGGAGGCCATTTTCTTTTCGGTAATGGTGACATTTACCTAAACGATGGTCAAAGGATTTCATCTCTATTACCCCATAAAATGCGGGATCATGTATTCGCGCTAATAGACGGGGATCACATTGATAAGTCTTTTGTAGTTGCTGACTATGGAAGAACAGAAATGTTGGCTTGTTTTGTTTCTACAAGTTCTGGTACTGATAACCAATGCGATAAGGCTTTAATATGGAACTGGGTAAATAATACTTTTTCCATCAGGGATATACCCAATCTAGCCCACATGGGTTATGGGAGTGTGAAGAATGAGTTAGCCTATACAACTTGGGCTGCTGCTGCTTTACTCGTGCCACCCCCAACATGGGCAACTGCTATTGGAGCGTGGGCTGTATCATGGGATGATGTGGAGAATGTTCTTCTATTTGCTGACCCTGTAAGTACAAAACTATACAGGGATGGGTCTGGTAATAAGGAAGATACTACGGATATGGTATCTTATATTGAAAGAACAGGTTTGACATTTACTGCTCAAAATAACCCCGACCAATCAACAGTTAAGCGTATAAAGGCCATCTGGCCCAAGATGACCATAGCAAGTACCGATACAGTAAATTTCTACATAGGAACACAGATGTCTACAGAAGAAGCCATAACATGGAGTTCTCCAGTAACATTCAATCCAAATACCCAATCTAAGGTATCTTGTAGAGCAAGTGGAAAACTTTATGGAATCAAAATTGAATCTACTGGTGACACCTCTTGGAGACTTGATGGACTAGAGTTTGAACTAGACGATGCTGGTAGGCGTGGTTCGAGGTCTTACTAATGGTAATGGCTGCTGTAAAGAAGGTCAAGTCCGTAGTTCGCTACGAGCCGGGGCCACTACCAGAAGACAAAGAGGATTTGGGAATCTATGTAGTTACAGAATTAAAAAGATTAGGGAACATACTATTCAACCAATCGGTGATGAGACTTGAAGAAACGAACACAGCCCCAGCAAAACCAAGAGATGGAGATATCAGATACGCTGATGGATCAAACTGGAATCCGGGAGCGGGTACAGGAATTTATTGGTTCGATGGCACCACATGGAACAAGCTGTAAGGTTGGAGTAGTGCTCCCAGCAGAAGTACCCAAACTCTGGAAGAAGGTATTGCCGCAAATAGAGCGTTGCGTACCCCACTCAGAGGGGGAGATGGAATCCCCTGACTTCTATGTAGCCCTTGTTGACGGTGAAATGCAGTTATGGATAGCGGTGGAAGACGAAGAGATTATCGCTTCTATGGTCACACAGATCATCCCCTATCCTCAAAAGAAGGTGCTTAGAATCATCGCAATAGCTGGTGGAGATATGGATAAGTGGTTTCACTTTGAGCCTGACTTGGAAGAGTTTGCAATCCTTATGGGTTGTACATCATTAGAGGCTTGGGGTCGGAAGGGTTGGAAGAAGATACTAACAGACTGGAAAGATTCATACGTTGTCTACACAAAAGAACTAGATAGAAGGTTACATTAAATGGCTAAAACACATAGATCGGGCGCTTTAGACAAAATGAGGAAGCATCATGATGAAGCGGTTAGACTGCGAACGTCTGACCCTGCTAAATCAAGAGCAGCAGCTAAAAGGGCGGCCCATGCGAGAGATGTAGTCAAGAGTATAGATGCTGGTCGTCCCGTTGGTGCAGTAGACCCGAAGAAGGATTTTGCTCCGGGGTATTCTGCCCGTCGCGCGGCTGGTAGTTCTGTTGCTAGTGTTGCTGGTGGTAAGGACGGGCGTATGTCCATACCCTCTAAATTTACAAGAACCCGTATGGGTTATGATCCATCTAGGAGAGTGGATTACACTAACACAAACCCAGCTTACTGGAACTCTGTTGTTAGTTATTTTAAAGAACACCCCGAGGGAAACAAAGATACTGGCGAATTGGGTATATGGACTCCTAACTTTGAAAAACAGGGTGCTGAGAGTACAGCGCTAGCAGCTATTGCTGGCGGCGTAACTGCTCATGTAGGCAGCAATTACTCTAATAACACTGTTGATGACGCTAAAGCAATAGCTGCAGGCCATGCCTCTATTGATGAGCATGGGCGTAAATCTACATATAGGGGCGGTGCTGAAAAAGCAATAAGACTCAATAGTATCAGCAGGGGTGGTACCCACATTGACACTGGCAGACCTATGGGCGGAACAGACCCGATTGGTTACGGGGCGCATATTCTGGGCGGTGTAGTAACAAAAGGCGCAATGCCGGGGTATTTGAAAGATGGTGGGGATTACGGTGGGTTGCTTGGTGTAGGAACATCTATAACAGGTGATTGGTTGACTAAGCGTCTAGGCGGAATGGATAAAGACGGCATGAGACTTAGGGGAACATTCCCAGCAGTTGCTGGCGCTACAGGCTCTGGAATCGGCGCAGGAGGCACCAAAACGTCCGTAGGAGGGCTTTACTCAGGAGGAACTGACCCCTTTGCTTCAATGCCAGCAGTTGCTGATTACACGCCTTATATGGACCCCAACTCTATGTTTGGAGGTCTAAGCGATAATGAATCAGTTAAGGCTGGCCTATTATATCAGCCTACCGCTTCTAATTACGGAGAAAGAATGGAAGCTGCTGGTATGCCAGCGTTCTCTCCGGGGTTACTTTCCAGCTTTAGTCCTGCTGGCGCTCCCACGTATGGCGCTACTCCGGGTAGCTTTATGAAGCCATCGGCTAGTTCACTGTCAGGAACCTCTGGGTCAGTTATTGGTGGTTCTGGAACCAGATACTTATGGCCTGAATACTTAAAAGGTGACGCTAAAAGTAAGTATCCAGTATTATCAAAACATGCTCCAAAGTTCGCTTCTGAGGCTGCTTTGTATGGAAGGTTTGGCGGAGGAAGCCCAACTAGCTATCACTCATTCGTAAAAGCACATCCATCATCTGGCGGTTATGCTAGGATAATGGATACAGGTAGAGTGTATAGAACTGGTTTGGGGACGGAGTTTGACACTGGCGAAGGCTGGTTGCCCGGTAAGACTTACGCAGCTAAAACATAGTAGAGGAATAAAATATGTCAGGTGGATCAAAAGTAACTACACAAACTAGCGAACCTTGGGATGCCCAGAAGGGTTATCTAAAATCTGGTTTTAAGCAAGCTGCTGATATCTACGGTAGAGGCGCGCCTGATTATTATCCGGGTGAAACTTTAGCTGGGTTTACTCCAGCCCAAGCTGCTGCACAGAAAGGAGTTGCTGGTTACGTCACCGGCCCAAGAGCAGCAGGACAACAGGCTATGGCTGAAGGGGCTTTGACCAGAGGTTTGAGTGGTGAGATTGATCTTTCAAAGTTTAATCCAATGATGAATGCTCTGGGAAGTCAAATGAAAAGCCAACTTACTGGTAGTGTATTACCCGGTATAAGGCAATCTATGGTTGAGTATCAGCCCGGAGGCTCCAGTAGAGGCGATCTAGTACAGTCTCAGGCTATAGCTGCGGCTAACCAACAGATGTTAAATAAAGCGGCTGAGATGTACGGTGGTGCTTATGAATCCGCACAGGATAGAGCGGTTAACTACGGTCAACTGTACCCATCTATGATGGCTGCTCCTCTATCAATGTATGAGTCATTAGGTGATGTAGGCGCACAACAGAGAGCCATGCAGCAAGAGGCTATCAATAGAGATATGGCTAAGTACGATTACACTGCTAATAGAGATGCTAGTCAACTGGCTAATTATATGTCCATGATTAGTGGAGACTATGGTGGTACTTCAACCAAGACTTCTCCGGGTACTGATTATGGTGCTATGGCGATGCAAGGTTTGATGACAGCGGCAATGGGGGGGATAAGTGACGAAAGATTAAAAGAAAACATTCATCACATTGGAACCTATAATGGTGTAAATTGGTATGAGTTCAACTATCTCTGGAGTCCTAAGAAATGGATTGGGGTAATTGCCCAAGAACTAGAACGAATTATGCCAGAAGCAGTAGGCAAGATCAACGGTTATCGTTATGTCAATTATGATATGGTGTTAAAAATATAATGGAATGGTGGAAAAAATTTATAGGTGGTGGTGGACTTCCCGGAATGTTTGGTGGTGGTGGAATGGCTGGAAGCGAGTTTGTATCTGCTAATCCCCATACCGATACAGCTTATTCTGGCCCTTCTGGTTCGTACGCTCCACCTCAAGATGACCTAGATTTTAAGAAAGAGTTTCTTCAATCTATGTTTGGTAATAAGAAAGCAAGCGGTCAAGATACTGTAGGTCAAGTAGCGGTTGGGGGCGGAATGAAACAATTTAAAGCCACCCCTTTGATGACCACTCCTGAAGTGGGGCAGTATGCATCCACTCCGGGGTTCTCTCTTGTTCAACCTCTAAAGAAAAAACACTGGTACAATTATGGCTGATCCTTATCCTTATAAACGCTATGGTATGATTGACACACCTACTGCTATGGGTGGTGGTGTAGCTTTTCGTCCATCTGCTCCTCCGGGTTCAATGCAAGGAGTACCAACCCAAGCAGCTATGGATTACCTACAGTTTATAGAGTTACAAAGAAAGAAACGGGAAGAAGAAGCAATCCGACAAGGGTTGATTACTAATCCTGAATTGGGAAATATCTCCATGAGTGGGACGGGGTACCCCCGTGATCCTGCTCCTAATGATCCTATCTCTTTACTGCATGAATCTGCCGATATGGGTAAGGTAGATCACATGCTTGGTGCGGCTATGGCTGCTCTAGGCGGCCAAGAAGCACAGGCTTCTGAGACTCCTATGGCTCCCCCACAGGTTCAGGACACAGCCGGTCCTTCCCCTGCTGATATTAGAAATAATATGAACGAGGCAGTTCGTAAAGAATTTGCCGACAAACGTGCTGCCGCTGAACAAGAGCCAGCTAACATAGGACAGATGGCTGGTGGTATAAAGGATGCGGCAATGGGCTTCGGTGGTTTATTGGAAGGCCCATCTATGAATGATATTGGCGCAGCTTGGACTAATTGGGTTGCTGAAAGAGATGCTGCCGAACAAGCGGGTTCTGCTTCTTTTGAGCAAGTATCCAACAACATTGAGACAGACGAAGAAAAAGAAAGAAGGGTTATAGACGAAGTTTATCGGGCTATGCGGAAGAATGCTGGTATGCCGCCAGAAGAAGGGTCTACCTTCCGAGGGATGGAGCATTACGCTGTGGGGCCATCTTTAGGAATGAGAGAAGCTAGAGGTGGTGAGGGTGAAGAAGGAGCAATGTACCCAGAGACTATGGGGCCAGCTATAGCTGAAGTCGATCAAGGAACAACTGTCTCAAAGGATGCGATATTAGGTGCATCGGAACAAAACCTTTCAAAGCCTGATTCAAATGCTAGTGATGTAAGCCCTACAACTATTGATGATGTAGCTAAAAAAAGTGTAACGGAACTTGTTGATGATGCAGTTCCATGGGAAGCTAGAGACTTTCTAGGGAAAGATATACAGGCGCAGAAGAAAAGATATCTTAGTGCTTTAAATGATATTTTTGGCAAAGCAATGATTCTGAATATAGTTGCTAATATGACAGGCTCGACAAGTAATGCTCAAGCCTTCATAGATATAGCAATGAAAAAGCTAGATGCTGTACAAGACTTTGATGGAAAACAACGGCTTCAGGATATTGGAAGGCTAGTCTTCTTTAATGAAGATGGTACCTATAATCCTCCTGAATCTCGTAGAGCAGCCTTTGATCGCGCTAAAGCTGTGGGTGCTAATGATGCAGAAGCTAAGACTATCTCTGGAATGCCAGCTATCTCTTCGACTGGTACTACCGCAGCTAGAAAGAAACTAAGGCTTGTATCAGAAGCAAAACGTAATCTTGCGACTGCTTTAAAGAATTTACAAGCATCTGCTACTCCTGCAAATATCCAAGCTGTCAGAGAAGCTGAAGCTGAATTGAATACAGTAGAAATACTTATAGGGACAAAAGATAAGGCTACCTCTAATCAAATTAGAGATGATATGAAGAAAATATATGAGGGTCTTATCGGTAAACCAAACACAACTTTTGGTAGTGATCCAGATGTTAACGGTGTCGCAGTTCCTCCTTTCTTTATGGGCATGTGGGGGCTAGGTGAAGATGCAGTTGACTCTCAAGGCAATCCAATACCCGGCATTGCTACCATGAGGGATGCAAAAGGTGTTTATTATTTGATTGGTGATGATCCAAATTCTACTATCAGGGTAGATTCTTATCCCTTGCTCTTAGAAAAAATGGATAAACTTGTTCGACCATCTAGTGGTTTATCTGAAAAAGCAGCAAAACTTATGGCTTTTGAGGCTGCTGTAAGGCAAACTCATAAAACAGCTACAGAAGCCCAAATACAGGCTACTGTAGATGCTTATAAAAAACAAGAGAACTTGTAGATGTCTAATGTCTTAGATATGCCTCAACTTAGGAAGCGGAAGGATGATTTAATCTTGTCTATGCCTGAACTTGGTACTGGTCA
>Ga0206683_10002142_pt1 | contig 13381 bp, 13 predicted proteins | sample M280m12015metaG_FD_155483 | JGI IMG/M metagenome (GOLD analysis project Ga0206683, IMG submission 155483) | Ammonia-oxidizing marine archaeal communities from Monterey Bay, California, United States - M2 80m 12015 | ecosystem: Environmental > Aquatic > Marine > Intertidal zone | place: USA...
CGTCGCCGGCGCGGATGTGAAATTCTTCGTCGACAAGATACGTGCCGACTCGATTCAAGACATCTACGACTTCACCGCGCACGGGCACGCGGTTCTGGACAAGTTGGAGAGCAGTCCGAAGACTACAATCGCGCTGACTAGCGGGCTGGCGCTCGGTGGTGGGCTCGAGTTGGCTCTGGCATGCGACTACAGGGTCGGCACCCGCCGCACCCAGTTCAGGTTCCCTGAGACTAGTATCGGAATCTACCCCGGGCTCGGGGGCACTCAGCGTACCCCGCGCATCTGCGGTGTTGAGTGCGCTCGCTACGCGGTGCTTGCCGGCAACTTCCTCGATGCGTCGTCCGCCGAGGCACTCGGCCTGCTGACCCATCTGGTCGAGCCCTCGCAAGTCGAAGCCACGGTGGCTTCGATAGCAGCTGCAGGCAAGCCCGAGGATAAGTACCCTGGTCGCCCGGCTGATTCAGAGAACGCCACGGTCGCCTTCGCGACATCGTTCTACTCGGGCGACAACATGTCCTCGCTGATGTCCGGGGAGGTTCCGGATGGTTTCGACATCGCGGACAAAGTAGTCTCTAGGCAGCTCAAATCGCTGTCCCGGGCCGCGCCAATCGCACTCTCGATGGCTAACGATTTGCTCGACGCATCTGCTGATTCGGATCTCAAGGCTGGTCTAGAGGGCGAGCTTGCGGGGCTGGATGGGGTCTTCGGAACCACGGACGCCCTCGAGGGGCTGAGCGCGCTTATTGAAGGCCGTAGACCCAATTACACCAATGCATGAGAACTCTGAATACGGGAGGCTCTGCTGGACCAGCATGGCATACGGGTGTCCACATTGTGGTTGGGCTGGTGACGATCCGATGGAGTCGCGTGGCGTAGAAAGCAACCCTGTAGCATATGGCGGCGAATCTACAGGTCGGCCTTGGAGGCAGGATCCTGGTTTTGTAGTGATGGAAAAAAAGCATGTAACCAGGGCTTACTGCCCCAACTGTCACAAACCATTACCCAAATCTCAGCAACCAGGAATTAGCATGACATCGGGGCAGTACCAACAGAGTCTAGGGAGAATTGTTCTATTCCTAATACTCACTGTAGTTGGATATATCCTACTTACTTGAGATGCAGTTGGTTCCTAGGAGATTGAATCCAAGCAGGTGCTCGGTAGTGTGCAATCGCAGCGTAGAGCATTGCCCTCATACTGAACCTCGGCACCTCAACTATTCCGTCGCAATTGCCTATCGTCTCGTCTAACCAATTCTCCAATAATCTATCCATGTGGTTTCCTCCTGCTACTTAGTGCAGTTTACACACTAATCATCCAATTCCTGTATATCAATCGAGAAGTATTCACGATTACACTGAGGTGCATTTTATACACTAGATGGGTCCTGCACAACCTGTTACCAATGTCACGTGGACCCTTGCGAATCTCCTCCTCAGACCTCAAGATGATTCGTGAGACAATCTCCGAAGTGGAGGAAAGTGGCGCGGTGATTCGCAGGTCGTTCGGGAAATACAACGATGATGATTTCGATGTTGGTTGGGAGGTCGATGCTGCCGTAGATGCGTTCTCAATTTTCAGCTCAAAGTGGACCATCGAGATCTTAGCGACTCTGTATATTGCTGGTGATCGCCGCTTCAACGAGATGAGAAAGCTTCTGCACGGTATCAGTAGCAGGACCCTCTCGGACAAGTTGACCACCTGCGTTCAGAACGGACTTGTTGACAGAGTCGTTGAGGACGGCCCTCCAATCCGAGTCATCTACCGCCTCACCGAGCATGGGCGAGAGGCTGGAAGGCTGCTAAGTCCACTGGTCGCTTACATGAAACTGTATCAGGGCAAGGTCGTCGGGCCCAAGTGACTGTGCTTATCGAGCATGCCCTGAACAACCAACCGTATGCTTCAAAGGTTGTACGACGACGAAGGGTGTCATGGCACTGATTGAACAGTGGCGCAGTACGCGTCCTTGGTTCGTTGATGGGCTTGCTGCGATAGCCGGGGGAGCACTGGGGCTTGCTGGCCTTCTGCCGTTAATCGCGCCTGTTGCGCAGGGCACTCTAACAGCGCCCAAAGACCACTCTTGGGAGCATCCACTTAGGAAGCGTATTCTCAACACCCTTGAGCGTTCTCCAGGAATTCACTTCCGTGAGTTGCAACGCCAGTTGGACGCTGCCAACGGCACTCTTCGCCACCACCTCGACGTGCTCGTGAATGAGTCTTCAGTGACCACTATGCCGGTAAATGGGAGGACCTGTTACTACGCCGGAGCGCCCACACAGGTAGAGATTCTCGCCGGGACTGGAGTGACTGACCAAAGTCGTGCAGCTGAAATGCTTCCAGTCGGACTGTCAACAGTACAACGCAAAGTAGTCGCAAGGTTGTCCCGGACTCCTGAACCGGTCTCGCAGGCCCAACTAGCGCGCGATCTCGGTAGATCTCGTGCATCGGTGCACTCAGCGATAGGAGTACTGCGCCAACGCGGTATACTATGCCCAGCCAAACTAGCTCTGGCGCCGCACATGTCCGGGCTGCAAACCTCTGAGGTAGACTACCCGTGGTTGGACGTTCGCGTCGAATACGCCTGAGTCGGTACCGGAGACTGGCCAAGCCTCTTGAGCCTCGGAATGCGCGCAGAGCGCGCATGTTCAGAGTCAGGCTGTCCGAATCGCCGATGCCGACGGGTAGCAAGGACCCAGATGTCCTACTGGCTTGGCTGCTCGATTCGATGGGGATGGTCAGGCGAAAGACAGAGGGGGCTAGCATCGAGGATGAACAGGGTGCACTGCACAGACTGTTGCGTGAGACAGTATTGATTGATCCCCTCAGAGGTTGGGACGCCAGAGCACTGGGGGACTCCAGCGGCCTGTCTCAAACTGGCGTCCACCACCAACTCGTCAAACTAAGGGAATCCGGACTGTTAGCCGCTGACACTGAGGGGCGCTGGCACATCCACGTTCTCAGAGGGGGGTCAGTTAGCGCGGCTATCGAGCTGGTCTCAGTCCAAGCTCGAGCTATTCTGGACCTGCGGCTATCTGAGCTAGTCGAAGTCGTCTCCAAGTCTGACGACAGGATGGTCGCCTCTAGCCAGGATGGTGAGATGGCCTTCCGTATCGAAGTGGCCGAGCCGGGTGCCATCGTGGAAGGTGAGGACTGGTTCGATGCGCTGGTACGTGACCTCGGGCTGAGTGGTGAGCGAGCCAAGCCAGGTGACAAGTTGTCGCGCAACCTACTCGAGGAGTTGTTGTCAAGCAGTAGGGCCGTCACATTACTCGCTCTGGCAGACAAGTGCGACGACTCCCGAGCCCGCGTCCAAAGATCGATTGAGCGAATGCGAGCTGCGGGCATCGTCGAGCGTGTACCAATGCTGGATCGAATAGCCCAAGACGTGTATGGTGGCTTGATGCGTCAGTACGATGCGCGAGGCGAAGATTGGTTGATGACAAAGGGAGGGATAGGTAGACTGGACGATTCCGTCTCAAAAGCCCTAATCTTAGGTGTCAAGAAGAAGTCGCTGAACATCGAGAAGGTGCAGAAGATTCTGGACCCGGTGCCAGTGGATTCTCAGAAAATACTGCTCAATACCCTCGGAGGCAGGATGCCTTACGGATTCAGAATCTCCGGCAGGGATGGAGATGCAGTGAAGGAGAAGGTGATGCGCCGGGTCGAGAAGACGCTGCGTCGGATGAGGACTGTTGCTCAGAGGCTTGACGATGCTCTGGCATAGTCAGTCGGCGTGCTGTTCCAAAGTCTCTAGAGCGACTATCTGAAGTGTCTCCTCATGTGTTGCCTCCAGCACGATGGGGCATGCCACCCCTGCTTCGGTTGCATCCTGCCACGTCTGGGCGCATACGCACCACCTGTCTCCAGCCTTCAGTCCGGGGAAGTTGAACTCTGGTGCAGGAGTGATGAGATCGTTTCCTTGCTGCCGTGCGAACTCCAGAAATTCATCTGTGACTAAACAGCATACTGTGTGCAGGCCCCTATCACTGCGATCAGTATTGCAGCAGCCGTCTCTGAACCAACCTGTGATGGGTTCAGTTGAGCAGGGTTGGAGGTTCTCTCCAAGTACATTGTAAGAGGGGAACACGTTTCTCGCATCAGACATGCTCTGATTAACTCGTCTATCAAGCAGCCACAGTATGAGGCTCAGTGAGCGCCTCTAGATATTCGGTGACCCTGCTTCCGAGTTCAGTTTGATCTTGTATGGAGTGGAGGTCGACCCTCATGGCTGAGGCGCCTGGCAGTCCCTTAGTGAAAGATACTGCATGCCGCTTGAGGTTCTTGTTCATCTGTGTAGGATATACTTCATCACTCAATTTGAGATATCGCTCCCAACACCAAAGTCGGGCCATTGCGGGGTCGTCGGAACCCCATGGAGGATTCTCATTGTGCCAGCCCATATCACGCTTAATCTCATGGAACACTGTTGGCCTACCTATGGCTCCGCGTCCTATCATAAGGCCAGCTGCACCAGTAGCCTCGAGGCATGCTGAGGCGGTAGCCGCGTCAACCACATCGCCATTGGCGATGACTGGGATGTCGACGGCTTCTACGATATTGCGAATCTGCTGCCAGTCGGCCTCGCCGGAGTACCTCTGACGCAGCGTGCGGCCGTGAACGCAGATTCGCTCGATGCCTTCCTCCTCCAGCCGCTGAGCGACCTCTAGAGCAGTGTTGGGACCACCACCAGTACCAAGCCTCACCTTGACAGTAATCGGTACCTCGGCCACATCAAGACAGGCTCTGACCATTTCTACGACTCTGTCTGGATTTCTGAGTAGAGCGGCCCCCGCGTCAGTACGGCAGACCTTGGGAGCCGGGCAGCCGAAGTTGATGTCGATGACATCGGCCCTGTCCTGCAGCAATTCGACGGTCTCGACCATCTCTGAGGTAATCCCACCGAATATCTGCGGGATGAACGGCTTCTCGCGTGGATCGCTTTCGACCTTGAGCCATGAGTTCGTGTTGCGCCTAGTCAGACCCGAAGCGGCGGTGAACTCGGTGACAGTAACATCAGCACCACACTCACGCGCGAGAAGCCTGTAGGCAAGGTCGGTGACTCCTGCCATGGGGGCGAGGAATAGTGGCACAGACTCATTGGGCACGAGCGGCGGTTCGGTAACTCCTCTATGAGGCCGTCGCGGCATCAGAAGGTGGATTCCCAGTCATCGACGCTCTGGGATCGTTCCCAGTCGGCATCAGATATGGAGCTCCTAATCTTGAGAATCTCTCGGGCCAGCAGCCAGTAGACGAGAGCGAGCGAGCGTCGACCCTTGTTGTTGGCCGGAAGCACTAGGTCGACGTTGCGCAGTCTGTTGTTTGCGTCACAGATGCCAACCACTGGTAGGCCTGAGTTCACTGCCTCCGACAAGGCCTGAGAGTCTGCAGCCGGGTCGGTGACGAGGATTACCTCGGGCTCGATGTAGGTCCGAAGACGAGAATTGGTTAGCGTACCAGGGATGAAGCGCCCAACGATGCGCATCGCGCCGATGTTGTCAGCGAACTTGCGAGCAGGGCGCTGGCCGTACTGCCGGGCACTCACGACGAGAATCCTGTCAGGGTCAAAGCGAGATAGGAACTTGGCCACTACTCTGATGCGCGAATCAGTCTCGTGGACGTCTATCAGATGCAGTCCGCTTGAGTCCTGACGCAAGGTGTCTAGGAACTTCTTCATGTCCGCGGATTTCTGATTAGTTCCTATGTGCACTGCGTGCTGCTCGTACACATCATGCGGCACGAGAAGGGCTAGACTCTCATCCAAGTTGAATCCTCAGCGTCGCGGCGACCTGCCCCCGACTCATAAGCGCTACGCATCTCACCATAGAGGCTAGAGGCTAGTCCAGTTCAGTCAAGTAGGTGCATTCTCCGCTCTCATGCACCTCATCAAAGCGCACGCATGGGCGGGTTATGGTCAGATAGACGTCGAAATGATCGTGGAACGATAACTGCTCTATCGGTGCAGTGATGCCATATCCACGGGCCTCTACCTCGAAGGTCCACTTGCCCTCTACGAAGGTGCCGTTGCCTATGGAGAATCGTGTCTGTGGGTAGTCGCTACTAGTCTCAATCTCCCAGAACGGATCTCCGCCAGCCTCCTTAACCCCGGGCTCATACAGGCGCACCTCGACATATCGCAACTCGTTAGTCTGGTTACCAATGACTTCCTCAATCTGAGACGACCAAGGGAATTGCGCACGGAAGTTAATGACAAGCATGGTGACGCTCTCGTCGAACTGAATCAGTTCCTCCCTCTCGTACGGGTCGGCCGCCTCCACTCCTGACGAGTAGAAAGTGTGGTCCCAGCCAAAGGTCTCCTCCTTCTCGATTGTCAATGGCGGCTCCCTCCATGTCTCCATGACCTCTCTCTGGGCAGCCAGCCCGAGGCATCCACTGGTCAGTGTAGATGCGAGCAAGATTGCTATGATGGAAACCGCAGTGCTGCTACGCTTCATCGTCAATCGGAAACGACAGCCTATCTTCAATCCGCGTGTCGTTTGATGACTCTGCGAGCCCCATATTGGACTCATGGACGTCTGCCGGTTACTCTTCCTCAGAAATCACACGGGGCTCGTGGACTTCTCTGAATACGACAACTCCGACCCCAAGGTGGTCCCTCAGGGTACGTACGAGGCTGAACTTGGCAAAGGACCAGTTCTGGTCATAGGCGATGGCCTCAGGAGTGGTGACGGTCAAGTCATCACCATCGAAGTCGACCTCGAAGTCATCACGGCCAGTGTTCATGTTGAGTAGTGTCTCGACCTTCTCGGTGCGGTCCTCAACTACCTTCGTAATTCGGTAGTCATAGCGAAGGGTTACGCCAGCTAGAGGGTGGTTGTAGTCTATCCTCGCGCGCCCGGCACTGAGGAACTGGAGGATACCGGTGCGACCACCAATCTCTACCTGAGAGCCAATCCCGAGCATCTCAGGGTCTTTCACACTGCGCAACAGGACGTTTTGGGCGATGGTCTCGACGAGGCTCGCATCACGCTCGCCGTAGGCGTCGGCGGCCTCAATGTCGAGATTGTAGTCCGTCTCAGCCTCAGCCTCGGACAGATGGTTCTCAAATCCGGGAATCAGTCGGCCGTCGCCAATCACGGTAACCATAGGGGAGTAAGTTCGGGTCTCGTCGTGGACGTCGTGCTCCTTGGCAGCCTCCTCGCGAGTCGTCTCGATGAGCTTCTCTGTCTCCGCATTGAAGAGATCATAATCGATGTGAACTATCGTTCCGTCGTCCATTGGTAGGCCTCCTAGGCGACCCGCCGACCGGCTCCCCCTTTTTCATACAAACGGTATCACCGAAGGTGATTTTTTCTCTCGCTGCTAGTGCTCTGCAGAGCGGTCACTGGAGGCAAGGGCTAGAGCCCCGCCAAGCATTACTAGGACCCACCCTGCCCAGACCAAGTGGCTTCCCTTCAGACTGTGTACGGTAATCCTGACGGTCTCTACTTCATCGGTCCCACCAAGAATCATCGAACTCAGAAGGTCGTTGGACTGGAAGATGTCCAGAATCACGATAGTGTCGCCTGTCAGGCCGGTCATCCTATCAACCTCCGAACGCGAGTTGACTGCTCCGCTTGGTGAGTCAAACCGTAGCATCCCTGGCCTCAAAGTGTCAATCAGATTACCGTCTCTCCTTACTTCGACTAACACTCCAACGAAGCCATCACCGACGGCGAAGTCGTAGGCCTCGTCTTCTGAAGATATCAATTCAGTTCCTACGAATATCAGCTCATATCCGTCATGCTCGACCGGCTGATTCCGCTCCAGAGTTACTAGGTGAGACGGGTCCGAGCGATCGACAAGGGTAGTAGTCAGGACGTGTCCAACCAACAGCAGTAGGATACCGAGGTGTGCTAGATGTGAGGCCAGAAGTCTCGTACGGGCAGAGTTACGATTGCGTAGACCGCCCTCTCTGAGCTTAGGCAGAGTGGTGCTCGCAGTACGCCATGCCTGCTGTGCGGTCGATGGTAGGGCGAATATCAACCAAGTCAACAAGAACAGAGCAACTGCGCCTCTAGTAATGCCGTTTGTGAATATTAAACTGGGGTCCCCTGGGAGTGATATCTGGTCAGCAATGCTCGCGAGAGCAATGGAAGTCAGCAGCACTGCTCCAACCATTGAGGCACCCGCCTTAGGTGTAATCGAGCGACCCCAAGCATACAGTGTCAGGCCAACGGCGAGAAGTCCGATGAGGGGGGCACCATAGAACTCGTGGGCTTGGAGGCTGGAGCCGTCTATCTCTATGGTCAGCAGCAGCCATGTCAGGAGTAGAAAGGCCGTGCCGCCATACCACGGCACCATCCTAGCGGCGCGGGTCCGTGCTGGGGAGTCAGAAATAGGTAACAGGGCTCCTTCGAACTCACCCTCATCCTCAGGAGATAACAGCCACGGGACGAGGAACGGGACCAGCCCGGCGACCGCCTGCTGGATCTCAGAAATCCAGAGCCAACTGGAGAATAGCATCAAAAGGACGCCCATCGCGATCCAGTGCTTCGGAGGATGTATGGAATCGCCGTGCACGATTAGTAGTAACAGGACGAGTCCGACTGCGAAGACCGCGGTCGATCCAATCCAGTATGCGGTAACGCAGAAGAATAGTAGTAAGGCTAGGGAGAGTTGAGGTTTAGCCACTAGCAGGGTAGTTCCACCCGAGGCAACTACTGCGAGGTGCTGCTGCTGTCGCAGGTGCGCGTACGCGAAGTAGAATAGAACCAGTATTATCACCAAGTAGGAAGTGACTTCCATTCCTACTGGACTGAAATCGGCTATGTCGAGGACACGGAGATAGGGGTCGTCGGCTAGCGTGCCCTCGCCGTCCGCCACGAAGGCATGGACCGAGGCCCAGACACCATTTGCTCGTGTCACTAAGGTGGCATGGAAGGCAAGCGCTCCAGCGATTAGTCCGACAGCGGGCGCAGCCGAAACTGCGCTAGAGCCGGGTTTGGCCCGAACATGAACTACGAGAAGTAGCGCGAGCCACGGCAGAATCGAGCCGGTCTCGACAGGATCCCAAGCCCAGTATCCCCCCCAGTCGAGGACCGTGTATGCCCACAGGCCACCAAGCCCGATGCCGATGCTTCCGAGCACGAATCCGGCGCGGGCCCAATGTAGCTGGGCGGCGTGGACTGATTCAGCCGTATCACGCCTAATCACCCCAGCTAGAGCTACGCTGGCAGTGGCAAGACACAGAGCGTAGTATGAGAACACGATTGGAGGGTGTATGACCATCAAATCAGTCTGGAGGAGTGGGTGTAGCTCACCTTGACTGCCTGTGGCTGGAGCGAATGGGTCGAGTATCCATGAAAGGACCAATAGCGCGGCTACCCAGCCGTGCATGATTCTGACTTCAAGCGACGCTGGCTCGTCAACTCTAGCCATGAACCAGGTCACAACCGCCAATATGGCAGCCCAGAGGAGAAGTGGTCCTGCCCTGCCACCCCAAACAGATGAGATTCGATATAACAGAGGTAGTTCGTCACCACCATAGCGAGAGACTAGGTCGAGTGAGGAGGCGTCGAGTACGAAAGCTCCGACCAATAGTGCGAACGGGGAAATCTGTGCGGCCATCGTGACATTGCGGACAATTGGGTCGCCTGCCTTCTCAGGTCGCATAATCTGATGTAAGCTGGTCAGTAGCGCGAGCGCGAGTAGCGCGAATCCAAATTCAGGGAGTATGGAATCACCACCCATAGTACCTAGCTCTGCTGTAGCCGAATGCCAGCATCGCAGGTACGATTTTCTTGAAGTATAGTGCGGGGCAGCGGACCAGCAACCTCAGTCCTACCATCGCCTTCCCACTGACTCCCATATCTCCCATCTCGTCGGGGAAGCAACGAGCCATCACCGACATTTCGTCGTCTGTCAGATCAAAAAGAGCGTTCTTGCCACGCAATATCTTGTCGTATGGTGGGAACTCATCCTTCCACAGCCTTGAGTACACGGATAGTCGTTGGGCACTGAGGTCGCCCTCAGCGATAGCTGCGGCAGCTGTGTCGGCGGCGTAGACCGCTGACTTCAGAGCGAGGTGTGACCCACCTTCGAAGAGCGGTGAGGTGAAGCCAGCGGCGTCACCGACCAGCATCAGTCCGTCGTAGTGAGTGTTATCGAAGGGTCCGGAAATCGGGATGGTTCCTCCAAAGGCAGGATTGCCCTTCTCCTTCCAGGGCGGAGGAACCTGTTCGAGTTCCTTGAAGTGAGTGATATCGATGAACTCGTCGAGTGCCTTCTTGGCCCGGGGCCTGTCTTCAGTGACTAGTCCTACATTGGCGCGGCCGTCACATTTGGGAATCATCCACAAGTAGCCCTTCTCGGCGTATTTTGGCCAGATGTAGAAGTCAAGGTAGCCGTCTGTCGGCACTTCGAGCATTTCGTACTGCATACCGGCCACGACCTTACCCATCTCGTTGAGCGGTTTCTCATCTGTGACCTTGACTATCTTAGAACAGACAGCGGCGACTCCAGAGGCGTCGATTACGACCTTGGTCTGAATCGGGAACTCGTCTCCCTTGCCGTCGCACAACCAGCCTGCGAAGCGTCCGTCCTCCTCCACCCTCTCCATCGAGGTTAGTTTGTGATTGAGGTGCATGCTGGCCCCGGCTTCGGTAGCCTCTTCTGCTATCCACCTCTCAAACAGATGTTTCTCGAGGACGTATCCCTCCTCCGTTAGGCACTTCTCGGTGCCATCAGGGAATATTACCCTGATTCCATGCACTCTGAGGCTAATGACGTGCTCTGGCAGTTCTAGGTTAAGGTTCTCACAAGCGATTTCAGAGATGCACTCTCCGCAGTGAACCGGGGTTCCTATTGCTGGATGATCCTCGATTATCATCGTCGTGAGTCCCTTGCGAGCGCACTGCAGAGCAGCGTTTCCACCACCAGGACCAGCCCCGACAACTAAGACATCGCAGGTGCTCACGGCGTCTCCCATGGTGCCGTCGGAAGGTTCGATATCAAAGAAACCGTCGGTCGCGCCATCTACGATGGCGAGAGAAACTTCTCATTCTGTGAGCACTCCGCCGTCTCATGGTCTGGAGGCAACTCTCCCGGTATGTCAGGTCTCTAGAGGAGTCCAACGATATGCTACGTATCCCCGATCCAGTGGATGTGGAGCTGGAAGCGGGATGCTTCGCTGACCGTCTCGTGAAGCGAGGAGGTCCTGCAATAAAATTTGAGCAGCCTCGCTTACCGGACGGCAGTATCAGCAAGTTTCCACTGCTGATGAACCTGTATGGAACGAGAGAACGGACTTGTAGGGCGCTCGGCGTTGAGGATCCGAAGCAGGTTGGTGAGGGCATGGTCGCCCTGATGAAACCCGACATCGGTGGTATACTCAAGGCACCATGGACAGGGATAGGCCTTGCTAGACAAGGCATGGCGATGGCGCCGCGCAAAGTCTCGAGGGGGGCCTGTCAGCAGGTAGTCATGGAGGAACCTGATGTCACCAGGTTTCCTATACCGAGAACTTGGCCAGAAGATGCTGGGCCTTTCATGACACTCCCGCTGGTCGTCACCGCTGATCCAGAGACCGGTGTGCACAACATGGGCATGTACCGCAGCCAGGTGTTTGGTCCCACCGAGGTGGGTCTGCACTGGCAGGCCCACAAGCACGGAGCAGACCACGCTGACGCGTCCACAAACAGAATGCCAGTGGCGATATGTCTGGGCGGTCCACCCGAGCTGACCTTTAGCGCAATCTCTCCATTACCGGACAACTTAACCGAGTATGAATTCGCAGGACTGCTCTCCAGAAAGAGGCTTCCGATAGTCAAATGCGAGACTAGCGACCTCTGGGTGCCAGCCGAGTGCGATGTGGTCATTGAAGGTTACACTGTACCCGGCGAGACTAGACTTGAGGGCCCTTTTGGTGATCACTTCGGCTACTACTCGCTGCCCGAGCCTTACCCGGTAATGCATGTCACACGAATCACCCATCGCAGGGATGCGATGATTCCCATGACCATCGTAGGACTTCCTCCGATGGAAGATGGTTACCTTGGCGAGGCCGTCGGCGATGCTTTTCTTCCTGTGCTAAAATTCCAGCAGCGTGATCTCGTTGATCTGTTCCTGCCACTTGAGACTGGTTTTCACAACCTCGCCATCGTGTCTTCCAAGCAGCGCTACCCAAGGCAGGCACGTAAGACGGCGCTGGGTCTGCTGGGCGCGGGGCAATTGATGTTCCAGAAGGTCGTTATTGCCGTAGATGAAGATCATCCGGTCAAGGATCTCGACGCTCTTCTCGACGCCATCGACTACCGTGTCCATATCCCCGAGGATCTCGTCTTCCTGAGGGGGATGGTCGCTGACACACTAGCTCACACTGCGCCATGGGACAACATACACGACAAACTGATCATCGATGCCACTACGACTCCGGAAGGAGATCCGCATTCCAAGCTACCTGAACAGCCAGGTTGTTCCGACTCATTGGAGATTTCTGCATCAGCGGTGAAGGGTGTCGTCCAAGCCAGAATGTTGCGTTCGTCGATGCTTGTGGTTACCACGAACATCGAAGGTAATCCGAAGCCTGAGAGCAGTATGGAAGAAGTCAGTGAAGAGGGTGCTGCAAGGCAGCGCGAGGTCATCCGTGGCATCAGCGAAGCAATTTGGTCGCTTGAGGCTGCACAGAATCTGCGCTGGCTTTTCATCACCGACGACGACGCCTACTTGGCTAGTGACGACTGGCGGCGGCGTCTGCTGTGGCAGCTTTTCTGTCGCTTCGACGTTGGCCGCGACCTACACTTCGATGATTCAGGTGGCCGAGTAGCTTGGGACGCCACCGCTCCAATCCCTTCGAACAAGGGTCCGCTGCCGGTCCGGCGCTGGCCCGGTGTCACACTACATGACCCCGAGGTTGCCGAGAGAGTCGATTCGTGGCTGGCCGAGGGGGGCTACTGATGGGATTCAGAGAAATTCTCGAGTTCGTCAAGGTTGAGCACACACTGTTCTCTCTTCCATTCGTATTGATTGGTTTCGTACTCGCCGACAAGCAGTTTGGATCAGAGCGCATGGATTTGGTCTGGATTATCATCGCAGCTATCGGTGCTAGAGGACTCGCGATGGCTCTCAACAGGATTGTTGATCGAGATATAGATGCAGAAAACCCGCGTACTGCGGCGAGGCATCTGCCTTCTGGGACAATGTCGATGCAGAGTGCATGGATGCTGGCTGCAGTTTTCCTAGGGATGCTTCTGTTTGCTGCATGGAGATTGAACGATGTTGCCCTTAAGATGGCATGGCTACCTGTCCTAGCATTCGTGATATACCCGTATACAAAGAGAATATCATGGATATGTCACTTCTGGATTGGTTTTTGCCTAGCACTCGCCCCAGCGGGTGCTTGGGTCGCCATCGCAGCGGATACACACGGCTGGGCGGCTATCCCTG
>Ga0206683_10002147_pt1 | contig 13362 bp, 4 predicted proteins | sample M280m12015metaG_FD_155483 | JGI IMG/M metagenome (GOLD analysis project Ga0206683, IMG submission 155483) | Ammonia-oxidizing marine archaeal communities from Monterey Bay, California, United States - M2 80m 12015 | ecosystem: Environmental > Aquatic > Marine > Intertidal zone | place: USA...
CCGTTATTTGAATTTATCAGACGACATTAACAATGCAATCTCACAATATTGTGATGATGTAAGGTCGGGCGATTTCCCAAATGAAGATGAATCGTATTCAGAATGATTCAATCTCACAAATAGATAAAAGCGAGAATTCCTCCAGCCATCGCACCAATTTCAATTCCAATTGCGTGCCACAGTCCGTAGCGGAAAGATGGCAATTCATATTTCCACCATATACTGTTTATCCAAAGCCAAATCAATATTGAAAGATAACCGCCGCAAAGTAATGGACCCACTTGAGTAAACCATATCAGTGAATATACAAATCCAAGAACACCTAATCCCATAGCGTATTCCTTCCAATCACCTTTCTTATCCGGCAGTAAAAATTTGTACATCAAAGGAGAGAAAATCAAGGCCAGGATAAGGGCCCCTTGAACCGGAGAGGGGAAACCATAGGGTAATTTTTGAAGAATAGTCGTTTCCCAAAAGATGCCGAATAATACACCGATGAGCATAGGTGATATTGCATGGCGCAAAGTGTCGGGTAGCCAATCCTCAATGGAAATCCTTTCAGTTTCAACTGGAATAGAAACTACTTCTATCTCAGATTCAGCCATACTGTGGGCGAGGTGCGTTTTGTCCTTGAGTCTTCGGGTTTTTTATGTTCAAAATCAAAACGTTCGCCGAATGCGATAAAGACCCAAACCCTTTGCGTCATGATATGGCGAAGGGGAGAATAGTCGCAGGATGTATTGCACCTCATCCTCCTCACCTAGTTTATGCTGAAAATCCAGACCAAAATGAACCAACTTCAGAGGGTGGCTGGGAGCAATTACGTTGGGGTTATGAACGACTTCGCGATTCTCTTTCAGAAATAGAACATGATGTGATAGTAATTCTTTCACCTCACTGGCAGACATATGTTGGAACTCATTTTTTGGGATTAGAAAATTTCCAAAGTTTGAGTGTTGACCCAGTATTTCCTAATCTATTTAGATATCATTACGACCTAAATGTTGATGTTGAATTATCCAAACAAATTCATGACAAAGCCGAAAAATCAGGATTGACTGTTAAGATGATGGAAAACCCTGATTTTAGAGTTGATTATGGAACCATTACCACTGGACATTTGTTCAATCCAAAATGGGATAAACCCTTAGTTGTTATTTCTTCAAACCGTTCAACAGATTATTATTCTCCAGAAGTGATGCAAGAGATGATGATAGAACTAGGGAAGATCACTAGAGAGACAATTGAGGAAAGCGGTAAGAGGGCAATAATACTGGCAAGTAATTCATTATCACATCGTCACTTTACCACCGAATCAGAAATTCCAGAAGACATGAGTAAAGAGCATATTACCAGCCACGCAATGCATCTTTGGGATATGAGAATTATTGATTATATTCGCACTGGACAAACTCAGAGAATATTAGATGAAATGCCTGAATTTATTGAGCAAGCAATCGCTGAAAGCGATGGTGGCGGACTATCATGGCTTATTTCTGCATTAGACACACCAGATTACCCTGCGATACTGCACGGTTATGGAACGATTATTGGAACTGGCAATGCTGTGGTTGAATGGCCTTGCTATAAACATGAGGAGGAATCACAATGAGTGAAGGAGAAATCATTGGATCATATATTGTTCCTGTTCATCCTCATACCTATTTGGTTCCAGAACAAAATCCAGGATGGACTAATCTTAGGAATGCATTCGATGAAGCTGCCCTTCGTATCAAAAATAGTGAAGCGGACTTGCTAATCATTTATTCAACTACTTGGCCGAGTATTATTGGCCATCAAATACAAGCCGATCCAAATCCTGAATGGGTCATGGTTGACCATGATTTCCATGAACTTGGTTCGATTCCTTATTCATTCAATATTGATGCCGAATTTGCTCATGCTTGGAATGATGCAAATCACGAAAGAGGACTCAAAAGTCGCACAATAAACTACCATGGATTTCCAATAGATGTCGGTTCCGTTGTTGCTCTAAAACTATTGAATCCAGACAATGCAATCCCTGCTGTAATTGTTTCATCCAATGTATATGCAAATCGTTCTGAAACATCAGTACTGGCAAAAGCATGCCTTGATGTTGTTCACAGCACTGGCCGTAAGGCAATTGCAATTACTGCAATGTCTCTTTCAAACAGAATGTTTACCGGAAATATTGAACCGAAGGATGACAAAATCCATTCCTTGAAAGATGATGAATGGAATTGTAAAATTCTTGAATTAATGGAAATGGGACGCTTGGAAGATGTTGGTCAATTATCACGAACTATTCAAAAACAAATTCGAGTGCAAAAGGTTGTAGCATTCAAGCCTATGTGGTGGCTTTCGGCAATGAATGATAATAGAAATGATTTGACTGGAGACGTGTTGGCGTATGAAGCAATCCATGGCGCTGGAGCCGCAGTAATCCATTTAGATCCTGCATCATGCGGCACTGGTGATAAAGAATATGACGAAGATGATGTTGAATATTTCCATGGAGACCGTAGTGTATTGGAATCAAGCGATTCTGAATTATCATCTATTGATGATGAAGTTGAAGCGGAAGAAGAAATTATTGCTGAAGAAAATGGTCCAGAGTTGTGGGAGCCTACAACTGCAGATGGTTCAGTAAATACAGATGCTGCACCCAAGCCGGTAGGAGCATATCCTCATGCTCGCAGAGTGGGAGATCTGCTATACCTATCAGGAGTTGGTCCTCGGCAAGCAGGAACTAATTCAATTCCCGGTGGTCCCATACATGATGAAAATGATGAGCCTCTTGATTACGATATCAAGGCCCAAACCCATGCTGTAATAGATAACATATCACGCATTTTGGAAGAAGCAGGTTCATCTCTAGACCAAGTGATTGATGTTACTACTTTCTTAGTAGATATGAAACGTGATTTCCAAGGCTACAATGAAGTTTGGGCTGAGACATTGGGTAAAATAGGCCCAACAAGAACAACATTAGCTATTCGAGCACTACCAACTCCAATTGCAGTTGAAATGAAAGTAATTGCACAGTTGTCTGAATGATATTAGTCATTCAAGACACTCTAGTCCAAGACCCATCGTCGCCAACATTCCAATATTGCACTTCTTCACTGACATCAACATACCATCCAGTAGCACCTTGTTCTGTACCGGGTGCTGCTTGCATTACACCAACTTCTGCAGCCGCTGCTGCTAATGTCGTTCTCATTGTAGCGTCAATCCAATCACCATTTGATTGTTCATCTCCTTTAGATTCTGATTCTGGCTCCTCTTCATTATCTTGTGATGGAGAACTTTCAGGTTGGTCTTCATCATAATCAAATGCATCTTCAACCCAATCATCTTCAGACACTTGATTCGCTTTGCGGATTAGAACAATGAAAGTAATCAAAATCAGAGACATAAGAAATGCCCCTAATCCCATCGCCGTATTGGTAGAACCTACTGCACCACCGAGCATTACCGATTCAACATCAAAGAAATTCTGCGCGATTATTCCATCCCACATTATTGTGCAAGACCTATCGTTTCCAGCAGTGGTGATCTCTACTTCCCATGTATCTGCTGTTACATGAGTCGTTGGTCCCGCATTACAGGAGAGGGTGGTATTTTCAGCATCGATAGTAACTACATTTCCATAAGAGTCAATTCCATTTGCCCTTAACAGAAATACATCACCTTGTGATAATGAGTCACCATCAAGTTCAGCAACAATACGAATTGCATTACCAGGTAATATCGTCAATTCAATTTCGCGTTTTGCATCTCCTTCCTCAATAGTCAATACATATTCTCCTGCTGTTTTTCCTGTGAAAGACCAATATCCAACTCCAGCTGATGATGCTTCTATTGTACCTATTTCTACAAGTAAATCACTGGACAAACCATCACTCGGTCCTGTATTGCCATGGACATCAACTACTTGGACAAAGATATCAATACTTTCTCCCGCAGTTGCAACGATACCTGCGTCTTTGTCTGTAATCAAATGCTGTGCTGAACCAGCAACGACAGTCAACCTAACAGTTGCAAAAATACCATCTGCATTTGCTCTAATTTCATGACCACCAACTACTGATGAAGAAAAATATCCTTGTGATAACAGAATCTCTAAAGTGGAGTCAATATCATCTATTGTCCAATTAACATCAACTCCAACAATTTGGTTTCCATATGCATCGGCAAATTGTGGCTCCATCAATAATGGTATATCTGCAGGAAGTATCATTGAGTCTCCATTAAGATAAATGAATGCAAGTTTTCCATGTTGAACTTCAATTTGATTAGCGACATTATATCGAGAATCTGTAGCATTATCAAACCAGGTACCCTCAAACCTCCAGATTCCAACTTTTTGCGGATTGAATACTGCGTGGTCTGATTCAATTTGTGTTAATGAGGCGTTACCTGACGACAATGTGATTTCTGCATCTACTGGCCAGTAATTTCCAGAACGGTCTACTGCTTCAAAGACCACTACACATTGAGTTCCTGCTGTTAAATGAGATTTACTGAAAGATAGAATCGCATTTATAGCATTTCCATGGACAACATTCACTTCTATACTAGAAAGTACATCTTCATCGATAACCTGTATTGTCACTTGTCCTGTCGAACTAGGAGTCCACCAAACCTTTTCATCTTCAAAATGAAGTCCTCCACTTGAAATTGACCAATTTGATAATGGTGGAATCACATATCCGGAATAACCATTGTTATCAGTCCTAATCGTTGCAACTTCATAGGCAGTACCAGCAGCATATGATTCTAAATCCTCCATTATTACCAATTGAGAAATCATTGCATTTGCTGGTACAACAAATATGCTACCATTGCCAATTATTCCACCTGCTATTACTGAAAGATTCCACCTACCGGGTGCTGAAGCTTGATACCAACCTTGACTATTGATAGAACCATTTTCTGCATACCATGCCTTTGAACCAGCAGCAGAACTAGTCATTGTGAAACCATTAGCATCTACTAATTTCGGGGTTAGTAAAATTGATTGCCCAGAACGAACTTGAATGCCCTCTGGGAAAATAAATTCAGAAGGAGCACCTGGAATGACTTCGGCAACAACATTTGTTTCCATCTGGTTCAAACGTGCTTTGAGGTTCACATTACCAACATCAATTGCAACCCATTGAGGACTTCCTTGACCCACATAAACTCCATCAACCGTCCAAACCACATCATTACTAATTCTTTCATTACCTCTTGAATCAACTTCGTTTGCAATTAAAGTATAAGGCTCCAATACTTGAGGTGAAAGTGTTGTAATCCGTAATGTGTTTGCTTGACCGGGTGTAACTGTGATGTTATATGTGGCATTCAATGATTGATGATCTGCACGAATTACAATCAATCCAGCATTCCAAGGAAAGAATAGTCCTGTGTCATCAATAGTACCATTGCTACAACTCCATGTAATCTCTCCTTCTGCAACATTATTTACTGCATCATACAATACTGCTACAAAAATCAGAACTTCATCTGCAGTCATAGAGTATTCTGGAGATGTTACCTCCATTCTTGTAGGAGTACCTGCTTGCATTATCACTTCATCATCTAATGACAAGACGGCGATAGGTTGTAATGCTTGAGTAAACATTAGCGATAGGATAAAGAAAAATATCAATTTCCTATTTCTAACACTATCTTGCATTACTACCACCTGTGATGGAGACTCAACAATCAGTCTACCCATTGTTCCCAATCAGCGTCACCTTGTTGGCGATACCACCAAGTTCCGGCATCATCTTCCCACCACTCGGTTCCTTCGTCATCAACACGATAACTTTCATCTTGGGTGAAATCAGTTTGCTCAGGCTCTGGCTCAGGCTCTGGAGTTGGGGCTGGACCGGCGGGACCTGCTGGACCGGTTGGACCGGCTCCACCACCGCGAGTAGGTTTTCTTCTCTCAGTGATTGGCTCATCATCCTCATCGTCATCCTCATCTTCCTCGTCCCATTCATCATCATTTCCGGTTAAGACCATCTTCAACACAATCAGTAGAACAATAGCAATTGCTGCTGCTAAAAATGCTCCAACATAATACAAAATGCCGCCTGCTTCAAAGAATCCTTCAAGTGTTCCAGTTACTGTGAAAGTTCGCTCTTCATTTACCTGTCCTGAATTTACCGTAATAGATTGGCTACCTTCATCCAGAGTAATAATTCTCCAAACTCCATCACCTTGATTGAATACTTCTGCCCTACCAGTTGAATCAACAAGTGTGCTAGGAGGTACTGGGATCTCATTCCAATACTCATCATATGCTGTCACATTAACAGTAAACTCTCCAAGTTGCTCAACAACTTCAGATGAAAGTTCAACCTTTAGATGTGCTACAATTCTCTTTGCACTAACTGCTAATTCTATTTCATTATTAACAGTTAGAGAACTGCTATATGTCAAAATATGTGGACCTTCAATTCTAGCTTGATAGGTATAGATTCCGTCATCAGTTGTTGAGTTGATATCGTGGGCAACTCCATTGTTTTCTTGCCATTCAACATTTTGTGGGAATGTGTTTCCGTCACTATCAGTTCCGGTAACAGATATTGTAATTTCATAACCTGCTGTTGCTGTATTTGCATCCACTGTTGCAAGCAAACTTACAGCTTGACCATGATGAATTGTGATACTTACATAATCACTCACTTCGTATCCTGAATCGCTATGATTGAATGCTTTTATTGTAAAGTTTCCAACCCATTGCGCTTGCCAACGTCCCTGTGCTTGAATGTCATCGGTGATATCGTATTCTTCACCTGTAAATTCATCTGTAAGAATCCATTTAAGAATACTTGAATCAATTGGATTTTGGTCAGAATCAGATAAGGATGCAGCGAAATCAATCCAGTCATCAGCAGTCAAATCATATGCGGATAATCCTATTTCATCACCACTACTAATTGAACTGAAATCGATACTGGTTAGAACTCCATGAGATACTGTAGCATTTATTGAGATTTCATGAATCACATTACCATCGTCATATGTTGCAGTAATCATGTATGGAGATGTTGATGCATGATATGGAACGAAAGTTGTTTGATCACTTACAGCCTGTTCTAATACGCCTTGATCGTTCCAAAGTGCATGAGATATTGACCAATTCGCAGTGATTGTCCAACGATTACCTTTTGCGTCAATTGCCTTGACCTTAACCGATAATGTTTCATCAGCAGTTAATGGCATCATTTGCCAACTAGAATCTTCAGAGTCAACAATCAACACCAATGTATTAATCGCTCCTTCCGAAACAGTAATTGTTATTTCTGCATATACAGATTCATACTTCGCTTGCAATACCTTAGCACCTCTTGTTACTGGGTCCCAAATTGCAGGTGCTCCTGCACTCAATTGCCCATCAGCAATCTTTGTCCAATTATTACTTGGCAGTACAACTGTCAACCTATTTCCTCGTACATCAATACGAGTTGTGTTGATATATACACGTTCATCGGCTGTAATTTCTGTTGAAGAAACTGCGAGTTCAAGACTCTGCATCTCTCCATGACCTACTGTAATATTTATCTCAGCAGATGCTCCAGAAACCGATGTTAGGGACAGTGTCCATGTTCCCAAGTGGTCTGGGAAATATTGGTCATTCAATTCACTGTAATTACCATCATTAGTAGTCCAAGAGAGCAATCCGGCTTGTGTTTCGTTCAATACATTACCATATTGATCGTATAGAGTATGAGTGATATCACACCATTCTCCAGCAGGAACTACTCCTTCACAACCAGTTAGTTCGAAATGTGATGGAATTCCACTACCAACTGCAATTTGAACATCAACCGATTGTGTGCCCCATGTTACAGTAACAGTTTGAGCACCAGAAGCAAACGGATAGAAGATATTTCCATTTACTCCACCCATTGATCCATTTGAAGTAGAGAAGGTGATTAATTCACCTGCAACAACATTACCAAATTGGTCAACTACTGATGCTGTTATTTCCAATGATTCATCAGATGTTATTTGACCAGTTAATGGCGTTACATCGAGAGTTGTTGGACTACCCGGAGTAACTGTTATCGTTTCGCTAGAACATATCAAACCAAAACAAGCAGTAATGGTGTGTGTACCAACGCCTCTAGGAGTAAACAGACCGAAGGAATCCATGCTTCCATCACTAGAACTCCAAGTTACTGGTGCGCTGATTTGTAATGCTTGGTGATTATATGCTTGTTGAGAGAAACTGTATGTTGTATCTGCATCGGTCGTAGGTGCTGTTGGAGAAACAGTAATACTACTGACATTTGTTGTATTCAACTGTATTATTGGCCTCAGAGAAGCGGTCATATATTCACCTGAGAAAAAGTCCATTGTCATGTCACCTGCATTTGGTGTTGCAATGATAATCCATTGGTTGTCATTGTCAATTAACATTCCATTGACTCCAATATCAAACCAAATCCAACCTGATGCAGAGGTTGGGAGTGTCATCGAAGTAATTGCTGTTGCATTATAATCAATACCCGCTTGGAGACCTGGTGCACTCCAATTTGTTCCTGGAATTGATTGATTCCATGAAGAAGCAGATTGACTCCATCCAGATGTGATCATTCTATGCACAGAAATATCCAAAGTTGATGCTCCGCCTGAAGCGGAGATTGACGCTATGTATAATCCAAGGCTTGCAGAGTGAATATTCTGGAACTGAGCAAATGGAATTTGAGAATTATCTAATCCAATTACTGACCTACATTTTGCATTTGCAACCGAATCGCATCCAGTACCAACGCTAAGATAATCAACATCTCCTTGATTGATATTAGGATATGCTTCACTAAGTGTACTATCTCTGATATTGGTGTGGCCAAATTGCATTACTTCATTTCCAGTTTGGAAATCATAAGTGAAGGTTAAATCTTGATTATCGGTATGTGATGGATTACCAATAGCGAAAGACCAGCGAGGTGAGGAAGGTCCAGGAATTGTTTGGTTAACACCCTGTACCCACCATGAAAATACATCGCCAGCAGTCATAGCATCGTTGAACCGGAATGTTGTTCCATTTATGTAAGAACTTTCCCAAGATTTGTATTTGTAGACACCAGTTGAATTCGCAATAGTAACAATGTATCCACTCGCCCCAGCTGCTGTATTCCAAGATAATACTGGATTAGATTGACTTTGAAGAATTACTTCACTGTTATCGTATAATACGCCACCATCTAGCGGGAATAGAAGTGATGGTTGGCCAGGTGGAATTACTCCTGCTGTGTTATCAACATAATCTAATACCAACTGAGGACGACGTGATTCATTAGTGCTATATTCACTTGAGAAGAAACGATGGGTTGCCCCCGGAGTACCTACTACTTTCAGTAAGACCGACATCGTCATATTGCCATTGGCGATATTCGATTGTGCTAGGCTTGTCAAATCAAATTCATACCAACCATCTGGTGGCATTAGTGTAAGAGTAGTGCGTGTTAATTCAGATGCAGAACATGTTGGTGCGTTATTCCAAGTAGCACTAGATTCACTAAAAGAGGAACAGGCATGTGCAGAAATTGTTGATGATGTAGTTCCAATTACTGTTTGTCTCCAAAGTTTGAGCACCATAGATGTAGGAGTCATTGCCGCAGGCCATGGAATCTCACCCAACTCAAATTCAAGAAGGATTCGGCTTTCACCTGTTCCAGATGATGTTGTACCTAAATCAAGAGTAGTACTCGACCCTTGGTTGCTAGTAACTGTTGATTCCAGTTCCACATCAGGTACAACTGGTAATAGCCCACTATCGGTGAAGATAGAACCTCGTGACAATATGACTGTATGATTGCCACTACCGTCATCAGATCCAATAGAATCTGGAGTCCTATAACTGTGAACATCAGACCATTCACCAATGCGATTATTTTGGTCTGCCCTGCCCCGCCAATAAGTCCATGAATCATCAAAAGTATTATTGAGAATTGTCACTGTATTGCTACTTGAATTGAAGGACACATCATCATTTCCATCCAAATCGTTCGTATCAAAACAGGTTGGATGTTGCATACGTGGGTCATCTGAAACACAACCAAGCCAACGAGTTTCATTATTTTGATGTCCAGTCCAATTTAGAACAACTTCATTCAAACCAGAAGGCCGAGGTGTACTAAGATTCCACAATGTGGCTCCTAATGCAGGCGATAATCCAGTTGCTGCTGAAGGAATCCATGGTGCTTGTTCCTTGTAAGTGAAATTAAGTCTTGGTCTGGTATCAACATCTGCTGATTCACTACTGTGTAATGCATAAGACCCCATCGCGTTTGTTCCATCTTGCTCACCTTGGAGAATTAGAGAGATTGTACTTTGGCCATTCTGAATTGCTGCTTGAATCGCAGCAGTCATGTTCCAAATGACTGTGTCAGTGGAAGAAGTAATCCATTCACCTTCTGCAAATGGCATATCACTATCAGCACTTTGATGTGCCCCCGGTGCTAACCAATTTACTGTAGCTGATGCACCGACCCATTGAGAAGATTCATTCCAATAAGTATTCATCACTGATGCTGAAGTATATACTGAACCTGAACCAGAAGCAACAGTCATTTCTAAAGTAGCGTTTTGAATCTCATAGGTACTTGGTAGAGGAAGAACGCCCAGATCAAACGAAATAAGTGTGTTAGCATAATGATTATTTGACAAAGGACTTCTTCCAACATACATTACTGCAGCATTGCCAAAACTATTGAACCGATTACCGCTATCAAGGTAGGTATCTTCCGTAATTACAGGATATCCTAATGGCTCCACATATGCGCCTTCTTGAAGCGAGACCCATGCTGTAGTTGAATCTATTTCACCGCTCTTTTCTTCTGGTATGTGGAAAACTGTAGAGGTACTACGTGGGCCGAACATTCCATCCACAATTGGTTGTACCATCCAACGTACTTCGCGGGTATGACTAATGTCAGTTCCAGGTGTGAATGTAAGGTTTGTTAAGTCAAATAATTGAGGCTGTGTCCTAGAATCATATGTGGTTAGCCCTTCCATTTCCTCATTAGCATCAGCCATAATGTGAATTCTCCAATTCTCAATATTTGCTGAATTTGAATGAGTCCAAGACATAGTTGGTTTGTATTCTGGTATTGCTGCATGAGAAGAGGTATTCCAAGCAATCATATTATTGTAAGGGCCGGTATTGATTCCTGCCACTGTTGGAATTGAAGCTGTACCATTTGTCCAGGTAAGATTTAGCCAAGGTTTGTCAAAAGAGGTACTGTCCGTTGAAATAAATTGAACATAATCTTGAGTCACTGTTGAAGATGCATAAATCATCAATGATAGTTCGCTAGAACCGGCGGCTTGTGCGGCTTGTATTGCTTCAGTAACATCCCAAGTCATCCAATCTGCAGAAACACTGTCTTGAATATCTACATAATTTCCAACATCTGAGCCTATATGTCTTCCACCTAGTGCTGACCAATTGTTAAGTCCATCATATGTTGTGTCATTTGCATCAGCATTCCAATTTTGCAGAACTGGCCTAATTGCTAATGGCTCATCAAGCGCTGAACCAAATATTGAGTATAGGTTCAATTCTGCACCTGTAATTCTTGCATTACTCGGAGTTGGCAATTGATTGAGTGGTATCTTTATCAATCCTGCAGACTGGTATCCTGTTGACATCTCGCCAACATAAATGTAACCTGAGGAATCATATGTTGAACTTGAACCACTACCGCCTTCGAGAACATATGTATCTGTGAAATCTGGAAGATTGAGGGCTGGCATCGCCTTTCTGTGACGTAATTCTACTGCTGCATTCTCTGAATCAATAGACCAAGTAGTAATGTCTGGTAAAAGGAAATTGAAAGTTTGAGACCAATTGCCTAGTTGGTTTGTAGTGGAAATTGCTCTTACTCTCCAGTACCATGTAGTACCATTATCCAAATTACTAGAAGGTGTAAAGGTGAGATTAGTTGTATCAAAACCTGTATCTAACCATGATGTAACCATCAATAGATCTGGAGTGCTGAAGGAGGTGGACTTGTCGATTTGAACTGCCCAGCCACCCACGCTCATGCTACCATTGAACGACCAGCCTAATTCTGGGCGATGAACTGCTGCAACTTCAATATCAGAAGTTACAGACCAAGAACTATTCAATGGATGGATTGGAACAGGGTCAACGGGAACAGCGTCAGAACCTGGAACATAAACGAAGGAAAGTTGTGGCCGATAGCTCTCTGTAGAAATTGAACCAGGATATATCATGATGTCTCGGTCAGTACCTGTTCCAACACCAGTTACTCCGATGAGGAAATCTACAGACCTCTCTTCGCGCATTGCATTTTGAACACCTAATGTTACATTCCATTCAACTGAATCACCCGCTGAATAGGAGTTGCCAATTGTTACTGAATCGATAAGAGAACCTCTCTCCCAACCTTTTGCACCTGCAGCACCCCAATTATTGACTCCATCATATGTAGCCCATGTTGCACCATCTGCTGTCCAGTTATGCTGTCGACTTTCCCAAATAGCAACATTTGGTGAACCGCTAGGATAATCTGCCAACTTAACACCTAAATGTGCAGATTCAACTGCATAGCCATTTGGAAGTAGATTAGCAACAAGATTGCAATTAAACAATACACTTGTCTCACTTGGCCAAGTGTTGTATGAAATTTGCATTTCTGTTTCACCATCATAGTTGTCATTTGGAGAGCCACTGTCAAGATATGTATCAGCACATTCAGGATATAGGCCATCGTTTGTACCATTTCCATTACTGAGTCTAAATTCGTATCTATCTCCACCCAACCACGTACTAGTCAATCCACTGACTAGGAAACTAGAAGATGTCCATTCGCCTCTTAATCCGTCATTGTCAACATGTGACATTCTCCAGAAATACATATTTCCTGTGTTTAATTCATCATTTCCAGTCAAGTTGAAAATACCTTGATTGGAAGTGAAATTTGAATCTGTTCTTGTATCCAAGAGATTTACTCTCTCACGGAAAAATTGGTCGGTTGCGATTTCGTAAATCACATCATACGAAGATGAGGAGGTGCCAGACCATGTTAGAGAAGGAGTTGAATTTCCGGATAGATTGTGACCTACTTGATCCCAAACTGCTTTGCCTTGATCAGGTCCGGTTAATGTCGGAGTGCCAATTGTAGTGTTGGAACTCCAACTATAAGTAAATTCAAAACGAGGAGTCATAGCATCATCAGTACTCTCTGAAGAATAGAAATTGATTCCTTGCAATCCACTAGATGCGTAATCCCCAGTATTACTGCGACCAATCACCATGAAATCCTTAGAACCTGTTGCGCCATCACGAATCCATCCTTGTGTTGCACTAGCAATATCAAAGGTTGTATTTGTTAAAGAAGATGAACC
>Ga0206683_10002149_pt1 | contig 13361 bp, 9 predicted proteins | sample M280m12015metaG_FD_155483 | JGI IMG/M metagenome (GOLD analysis project Ga0206683, IMG submission 155483) | Ammonia-oxidizing marine archaeal communities from Monterey Bay, California, United States - M2 80m 12015 | ecosystem: Environmental > Aquatic > Marine > Intertidal zone | place: USA...
GACCTGGAGTGGCCACGATAATGGATACTCCTTTTTTAATTTGAGTCATCTGTCTTCGGATGTCTGCTCCCCCATAAACGGAGACTACATTAAATTTTAGGTATTTGGAAAAAGTATCCAAATCCTTTGTAATTTGTAGACAAAGCTCTCTAGTTGGGCAGATAATCAAGCCCTGTGGCAACGTAGATTTTGAATTGATATTACTTATTAAAGGCAGTCCGAATGCCGCCGTTTTTCCGGTACCTGTCTGTGCAAGTCCCACAAAATCGCAATCCTTATCTTTCATTAGATGTGGTATTGCTTGTTCCTGGATAGGAGTCGGTGCTTCAAAACCCAATTCTTGTAACGACTTAAGCACCTCTTCTCTCAATCCCAGCTCCTCAAATGTCATTTCTCTATTTTTAAAATTGGGTGCAAAGGTAGGGATAAAAGACTGGTAATACGATTATTGTCGTACTTATTGCATATTATGGGCTATTTCAATCGTCATCTTATTAAGTTTTTCTATTTTTGGACAAAATTAATACATGAACCTAAACGAGATCATATCAATTACTGGAAGACCTGGATTATTTAAGGTTGTTGCACAAGGAAAGAACAGCGTAATCGTTGAATCTATTGTTGATAAAAAGAGAATTGCAGCACATGCATCTGACCGTATATCTACCATTGGTGATATTAGTATTTACACTACGGATGAAGATGTAAAGCTCATCAATGTATTTGAAAAATTCAATGACAAATACGAAGGTAAAGCTTGCCCATCTCACAAAGAGGAGCTTTCGAAGCTTGAAGAAATCCTTGGTGAAATCCTTCCGAATTACGATCGCGAACGTGTTTACAAATCTGATTTAAGAAAAATTTTTCAGTGGTATAATATTATCATCAATGCTGGTATTCCTATTGTAGAGAAAAAGGAAAAAGCGGAAAACGAAGAAGCTCCCAAAAAGGTCGCTAAAACTACAGCTAAAAAGCCATCACCAAAGTCTGGACCTTCAAAATCTGTCAAAACGGCTTCAGCGAAAAAATCAATACCTTCAAAAACAGGGTCTCAAAGAGGCAAATAAATCGAATATTATGACTAACGCTAAGAATCGTCGCAGCTTTGTAGACGACAATCTGCTTATAGACTCATTTGAGTCCGTGCAGAACTATTTAAATGATCTGCTGAATAGAGAAATCAATTCGTCAGCAGAGCTTAAAACGTGGCTCAAAGATAAAAGTGAATTAGAGGCTGTTCTTGAAGAGGACATGGCGTGGAGATACATCAAAATGTCAATTGATACCCGAAACGAAGAATATTCAAAATCCTACAACTTTTTTGTTTCTGAAATCCAACCAAAGCTTGCCCCTTTTGATGACCAGCTCAATAAAAAATTAATGACTTGCCCACATCGTGAGGCACTCGAAAAAGAAACGGCGTTCCAAATCTATTTTAGAGGAGTAGAAACTCAGCTAGAGCTTTATCGAGAAGAAAATATTCCGATACAAGCCTACCTAAGTCAAAAAAGTCAGGAATTTGGAGCCATAAGTGGCGCTCAAAGCATCGAGCACAAAGGAGATCAATTGACCATGCCTCAAGCCTCAATGCTTTTAAAAGAGCAAGATGAAGCACTGCGAAAAAGTATTTTTGAAAAAATTGCTTCCCGCAGATTACAAGATGTTGACGCATTAAGTGCTTTATATACAGACCTCATTGCTAAAAGAACTGAGCTGGCCAAAAATGCGGGTTTTGACAATTACAGAGACTATAAGTTCAAAGAAATGGGGCGGTTTGACTACACCAAAGAATCGTGCTTTGACTTTCATAAGGCCGTCGAAGAACACATTGTACCACTGGTAAAGAAGGTACAAAAAGAAAAATTACTAAAGCTTGGTAAAGCTAAATTTATGCCTTGGGATACTGCTGTAAACCCCGATGGAAAGGCTCCCCTTAAGCCATTTAAGACTGGTCAAGAAATGCTTGATAAAACCATCGATATTTTCAATAAAATTGATTCCAAATTTGCAGGTTTTTTAAAGACCATGGAAGAGATGAAGCATTTTGACCTCGAATCCAAACCTGGAAAAGCACCTGGAGGATATAATTATCCTTTATATGAAACGGGTGCCCCTTTTATTTTCATGAATTCTGTGGGCTCTCAAAATGACTTTACGACTATGGTTCATGAAGGAGGACATGCAGTGCATTCGTTTCTAACCCATGAATTAGAGCTGACCTCGTTTAAAAGCTTTCCATCTGAAATTGCCGAGCTAGCTTCCATGTCAATGGAATTGTTGACTATGGACTACTGGAATAAAGTCTATGATGATCAAGATGATTTGTATCGTGCCAAAAAAGAACAAATTGAAGGTACCCTTACCCTACTCCCATGGATTGCACAAATTGATGCTTTTCAGCATTGGGTGTATGAAAATCACAATCATACCGCTGAGGAAAGAACAAGTTATTGGATGGAACTCAATGAAAGATTTGGAACCGGACTTGTGGATTGGGATGATCACGAGAAAGTACTTGAATCCTCTTGGCAGCGACAGCTTCATTTGTTTGAAGTTCCTTTTTACTATATCGAATACGGTATTGCGCAGCTTGGAGCTATTGGCGTTTGGAAAAACAGCAAAGCTGATTTTAAAAAGGCGGTAAACCAATATGAAAATGCCTTAAAGCTTGGCTATACGGAGTCAATGCCAGATGTTTTCAAGGCCGCAGGGATTTCATTTGACTTTTCGGGATCACACATCTGTAAGCTTGCAGAATTTGTCGAAGAAGAACTTGAAAAGCTTGAAGGCTAAGATGTACGCTATTATTAAAAAACTAATTATATTTGCCCCTCGAATGGCGAGATAGCTCAGTTGGTTAGAGCGCAGGATTCATAACCCTGAGGTCCGGGGTTCAACTCCCCGTCTCGCTACCAAAAGGGATCTCAATCCCAGTAAAGGTTTCAGACAATCATCTGGAACCTTTTTTTATTTCCCCTACCCTCTTGTGCTAAGAGCTATGATAGGTCTTGTGCTAGGAATTTTCTCTTAACAAAAGAAAAATCAATTAATTGACCGTTGTAACTTTTTATAGGTCAACGGATAGTCTTCTTTATCGATAAGATTAATCTTTTTTCTGGCAATTTTCTTGAGTTTCGACTGTGTTTCTGAAAGCAATTTTGAATATTCATCGGAAGTCACATTCACATCGGGGATGTCCATCCTGTAAATAATATATCCTAAAGAACCCACATCATTATAAATACTCTTCGGTGTCAATTTCATAGATTCAACATATCCCAATATTGAATTTAAAGAACCAGCTAATAACTCATAATTTTCTTGATTATACATTATATTCTCATCTCTTAAGAGGCGCAATATTTTTTCAATAACGGGAGTGTAAAGATCATTTTCGCAGAAAATTTTATCATCCACTATTTTTACCAACTCTTCAAATTTATTAGATGTACAATATTTATACATAGTAGTAAAAAACCCAGAATAAAGGCGATAGTCATGTTTTGTATGCGTTTCATAATCCATTGCCGATAATTTTTCGATAATCCCGGATATGGAAGCTGAATCGATGTCATATGAATTAGAGAGTTCGAAGACAGTGCCTTTAATATCAACACCCTTAAAAGGAAGCATGAATTCACTTGTGTTATAAACTGCTGATTCAGGATGATTTTGAACGTAATCAAAAACAAACAAGTCAGCCAAGTTTAAATATTTTTTTTCTTTTTTGAATTCCAATTTTTGTCCTTTATATAAAACCTCTGGAGCATATTCAATGATTTTATAAGGGCCATAAGCACTTTCCTTTTTCATTGTATTAAAATCAGAAATCAAGGATCCTTTTTCATTTGATATTGGGTTAATGTACAGCAAGTATTCTGATTCTTCTTTATTCAGATCTAAATTTAATTTTAGATTGTAGTGTTTTTGAATTGCTCTAACATATCCCGGCAATTGTAATAAAGAGGAATTCACTAAACGAACGTCCTTTCGATACCCCAGAACTTGTTGAATATAAAACGTGAGGTAGTAGTCCGAATCTCCATTTGTGATAAGCAGGCTTCCGTTTTCACATTGTTCCAAAATCAACTTTCCATAATTAATGGCCGCATCAGTATATCTTGCTTGATTAAGATATTTAACAACTTCACCCTTGCGATACATGTAAAAATAATTCAATGCTAAACCTGTCCAATCGTGAGACATTTTCACAGTCATGTTTCCAAAGATGTGTGACTCGTAATTTGGATTTCGATTGATGATTTTCTCGCGATATTCAGAGACTTCATTAATAAAATTCTCTGTAGCTAGGAAAACACTATCTGACATTTGTTCATCAAAATGATTCTGAAGTAATTGAAATATATCGAGTGAACGAGTCAAAACCTCTAGATCCTCATCACTTGGATTTGCTTTATTCACATAAAAAGCACGTACGTCTTTTGATTTTTCAGGGTAATTATAAAAAAGGTGAAAATCAAATTTATTTTTGTTAAAGCTGCTTAAGTGTCTAGTTATAAAAGAGTAATTCGAACGGCTATTGTAGACTTTAAATTGACCATCAATACCTTTGAGAGTCATTTTCTTATCGACCACATCATACACCTTAATACTTTTGACTAAGGTCCCAAAATTCATATAACTTTTATCCTTTGAATTAAAATCAACAATTTGAAAATAATATCCATCCGGTTTCTTCGCAAAATCATAGCCATAATTTGGATCTAAATCAAAATCACACATTGAATCTAATTCATAAATCAATCGCTCAAAAGTCGGATATTTAGAGCGTTCAGAAGACACATAGTTTGTGATTTTGGCCTCTTTGGCCTCTTTCATATTTTGACCACAAGAATAAAGTATTAAGGATAAAACTGATAAGAATAAGAATCTTTTCATATTTGAATAGTTTGATGTCACAAAGATATGATTTTCAGTCATAAATTCTTGTGCTAGGAATTTCCTCGATTTCGGGTTTTTAGAAACAAAAAAAGCGCCCCTTCTGAGGCGCTTTTCAATGATTAGAAGGAGCTTTTAGTGTTCTCCACAATGAACGGTGTAAACCACAGTATCCATCACATAACCAGAATTTTCAAGATCCTCTGCAGCAGAGCCACAGTATTCCCCTTCTAATTCCACTTCTTCTCCGTTTGGACCGTCATAATGACATTCGTAACACTCTTCTTTGTTGCAAGCTGTACTTCCGATTAGCAGGATTGCTGCAAAAAACATTTTTGTTTTCATAACTTTAATTGTTTTGTTTATATATTGATTAATTGATTACTTAATTGACTTCTTCCTTCCATCAATTCGCCATTTCAAATTGAAATAGAAACTTCGACCTGGTTCAGTAAGTCCCAGTGATTTTATGCTGGACAAATGATTAACATAGCTTGTATTCAAAACATTTCTTATACCAAAGGAAAACTGAAGAGGCCAATTGCCATCCCATTTCATTTGACAACCTAATTGCAACAGATGATATGGATCCGTTGCAGTTTCTAATGGGCCAACACGGTCCTGCCCGAAAAAATAATTGTGCTGAACAATAACTGAAGCAAATCCAAATGCCTTCTTTTTTGAAAGCTCAACACGGACATTTGATCGAAGCCTTGCTTGTGGCATGAAATACAAGTCTTCCCCTTCTTGAACCAATCCTAATACTCTTCCGTATGTATTTGAATAACCCGTTTCAAAATGAATACGGTGGGCAAAATGTGGATGGTAGTGAATACTTGTTTCTAATCCATATAATAATACTCTATCTTTTGCGGCATAGACATATACATCCATCCCATTAATAATTGAATCTAACTGGGTGAGCTGAATATAATCTTTAGCAACAGTTGTGTATGGGTTAAACAGTAATGAAAAGTGCTCATTAGAAAACTCGTAATTCACATCTAGTTGAACAAAGCGCTCTGATCCCAAATTTCGATCTCCTAGCTCATAACGCACAGCTCCATGATGCACACCATCACTTAAAAGCTCAGATAAATGAGGAGCCCTCGTTCCTGAAGACAGATGAAATGAAAAGTCTTTTATGGAATTTCCTTTCCATTGTTTACGTAAACCTATTGCAGCATTTAGATTCGGGTAATCTCCACTAAAATTTGTACTCCTTACTGTTCGATGATCAAAACGTACAACAGCATTTAATTTAACCCCCTTCATATCATAAGAAAGTGAGCTGTAGAGTCCTATGTCATATTGATCAGAATCTTCTATCAAACGTTCCTCAGCAGTATCTCCATTTTCATTGCTTTCAAGTATCGTTTGTATTCCCGAAAGCAATTGAAGTCTATTATTAGGCTTCCAATGATGTCTAGCCTGAACAGAACTCGAATTTAAATACATATCAATGCCAGGTGTAAAGATTTTCTCTTCATATTCGGCTAAATTGTTAAATCCATGATTCACGTAAAACTCCATTTTGTTATTAGAATTGGCAAAATAGGTGGCTTTTAGATTTCCAAAATGGTTTTCTATTTTTTGGTGTGGAAGTGAATAATCTCGGTCTTGCTCATCAAGCATAAATGATTCAGGTGCGGGATTTAAATCATGTGTGTGACCTGGAATACCCACTGTGGAATTAGAGTATAAATAATTCAGTTCCAAATTCCACTTACCTGAATTGTAACCGACCTTCAACTTTGCTCCCATATCTTGCATTCGAGAATCGCTCAAATAACGACCATTTGGAAGTTTGTAATCCGCATAACTCGAAAAAATACCAGCGGCACTCATGCGAAACTTTTTGCCCGATTGTTTATATACTACAGAATTTTGAGCACCCAAGCTGACCGTTTCAAATTGAGAATTCATTTCAACAGAATACGAATTCTGTGGTGCAAAGGAACCATCTTTGAGATATACAAGTCCACCCGTTGCATCCCCAGTATAAATTAAAGACATAGGGCCTTTAATTACCTCAGCGCTTTCCATTCCTGCCTGAGATATTCCCAACCCATGGTCTCCTCCCCATTGCTGGTTATTGATGCGCATACCATTCAAAAAAGTCACTACACGCATACCTTGCATACCACGTATTACAGGCTTTGAATTTAAAGGCCCATAAGACACCATTTGAACACCATCAATTTGTGTTAAGGCTTCTGTAATTGTAAGCGGAGAAACTACACTAAGCTGGTCTAATTCAATGTAATCTGTTTTTTGAGTCATGCTTCCCTGAAGCTCTCGTTTTTCAACTCTGATTAAAACCTCATCCATATCATGTGGATCAGGATTCAGTGAAAGCTTTATTCCTTCACAACAACTTACTGAAATGGTTTTTGTTTCATATGTCATGGCGCTTATACGAAGAATTAACTCTTCAGGCCAATCCCCCTCTAATTTAAAGTCACCATTAGCATCAGTAAAAGTCGCAATCCCAAGCTCTTTTAATTCAATTTTGGCCCCTGGTATCGACTCGTTATTTAAAACGTCTTTGACATGACCAGTTAGCTCCTGTGCGCTACACATATATCCTGCCATAAACAGGATAAAAAAAGAAATTTTATTCATTATTAATTTTTATTCGTTACGAAATGGTTTTGATCAGCTGAATTAGCTTAGTCGTAACGAATTTGGGGGGCCTCTTGAGCCTGGCGTGCTCAGTTCAGTGTATGAAGCTGAGTTGATTTGAGATGAAATACCACTACTGATTTGAAAATCAGGTACAGTAACAAGTTTGTATTCAGGAAGGTCCAGTGCATGAAATGAATATGCACACAAATTGCAATCTTCGGCACTAAACGAAGGCAGATCATGATCTGAGGAATGATGATCTTGAGTATGCATTTCATGTTCATGAGTACATTCATGCAAAAATGACTTGGGAACATGAATCAAAATCATCCCCAACAAAACCAAATAAGTAGAAAGTTTTATCAACCTCATTAGTGTCATTTGTACAAAACTAATAAATATATTTTTTTAATTCATAAAAGATTAAGTCTACAACTTATTATATTTTGAATAAAACTCGGTATATTTATCAACGGACTTTTATTAACTATAACTAAACATGAAAAGATTAACTTTTGTTTGTCTATTCTTTATTTCTACATTTCTTAATTCTCAAGCCCCTTTTCAAATTGAATGGCAAAGATCCTTAGGAGGGACCATGTCAGACTATGCCTATGCAGTAGAACCCACTTTAGATGGAGGTTATATTATTGCAGGAAACACACAGTCAAATGATGGAAATGTTGCAGGCAATCACGGTCAAACTGATATTTGGGTAGTGAAATTGGATTCAGAAAGTGACATTGTATGGAAGAAAGCTTTTGGTGGCTCTGGAAGTGAAGGCGCTCATGCTATAAAACAGACTTCGGATAATGGATTTATTATTGCCGGGTATACCAGTTCAAACGACGGAGATGTTTCCGGGAATAATGGAGGTAGAGATTTTTGGCTTTTAAAATTAGATTCAAATGGTAGCATTTCCTGGCAGACTGCAGTTGGAGGTAGCTCAAATGAGGTCGCCTATTCAGTTGAGCAAACTTCTGATGGCGGATATATAGCTATGGGTTACACTGTGTCTACTGCAGGAGATGTGGCAGGCAATCATGGAGAAACAGATATTTGGGTAGTCAAATTTGATGAGTCCGGAAGTATTGCATGGCAAAATTGTCTTGGAGGAAGTTCAAGTGAGGAAGGTTATGAAGTGCGTCAAACAGAAGATGAAGGATATGTTATTGTTGGAGGTTCTCAATCAAATGACGGGGACCTAAGTTCAAATTACGGTTCCTCAGATTTCTGGGTCGTTAAACTAAATGTAGATGGTCAAATAATTTGGGAGAAAAACTATGGTGGAAGCAATAATGATATGGCACGTAGTGTGGACTTAACTGATGATGGAGGCTTCCTAATATGTGGCATTTCTTCTTCTTCTAATGGTGACATTTCATCTTCAAACGGCGCAAGAGATTATTGGGTATTGAGCTTAGATGAAAATGGTGACATCCGTTGGGAAAAAGCATTAGGAGGAACTGGAAATGATTTATGTTACTCTATTAGTAATACTGAAGATGGTGGAGCAATTGTCGCAGGGTTTTCGACATCACTTAATGGCATTATATCTGGAAATCATGGTGATTCTGACTTTTGGATTCTTGAATTGGATAATAATGGAAATGTAAACTGGCAACAAATGTTAGGTGGTAGCTCTACGGATGACCCTAAGAGTGTAAAAAGAACAGCTGATGGAGGTTTTATTGTTGCAGGGTATTCATATTCTGATGATGGTGATTTGACAAGAAATCAAGGTCAGTCTGATTTTTGGATATTAAAACTAGAAGAGGTATCCACGGCAGGTACAGTGTTTTTTGATTCAGATCAAAATTGTTTGCAAGACCCAAATGAAAACGGACTTGAAGGCATAAGCCTTTTAATTAATCCAGGATCTATAGTGGTGACATCCGATTACAATGGCGATTGGTGGGTCAAGTCATTGCCAGTAGGCTCCTACACAATTACTATAGATACCTCCTCTGCATGGAAATCTTCTTGTCTATGGAATACATCTCAAAACTTCACAGTATCTAATCCATCTGAATTTACAAATGGACCTGATTTCGGCATGATTAATGATAATCCTTGCAGAGAGCCCGACGTGAGTATTCACATGCCGTTTATGCGACCATGCTTTGAAGAACAGATTATCTTCGTTCAAGCATCTAATGCCAGTACCGCAACGGGTTCATTAATTGATAGCTATATTGAAGTTGAGCTTGATCCATTTATTACAGTAGACAGTGCTTCTCTATCTTTTAGCGAAATTGATGACGATATCTACAGATTTGATCTTGATGATATTAACCCTGGTGGGTCTGAAAGAATTATTATATACACAACCATTAGCTGTGATGTTAATTTAGGTGAAAACTTGTGCATGGAGGCTAACTTAAAACCTGTTGAGCCCTGTATGCTCGATAATACTCCATCGGACCCAGTAGTCGCAGATCCAGAAGGAACAACCGAGACAAACTTCCCAGTACCCTGTGCACTTCCATGGGACAAATCAAGCCTAAGTGTAGAAGGCTGGTGTCAAAATGATTCCGTTTTCTTTTCTGTTACAAATACAGGAGATTTCGGAGATGGTGATATGGAATGTTATTCACCATTATGGGTAACTAGAGACGGGGTAGTTATTGTAACGGACTCAATTGCATTATTAGGAGGAGAGACTGCAATATACGCTTATCCCGGTAATGGACAATTGTGGAAGCTTATGGCAGAACAACATCCATTGCATCCAGGAAATTCTCACCCAAATGCGGGGGTCGAAAACTGTGGAGCGCATAATACAGATCCCCCTGCCGACATTAATGATACTCATTTAGATGATGCGGACCCTGTTGTTGACGCATATTGCGGAGTGGTGACAGGAAGCTATGACCCAAATGACAAAACAGGATTTCCTAGAGGAGAAACTGACCAATTTTATATACCTAAAAATCAGCAGCTGCAATATTTAGTTCGTTTTCAAAATACAGGAACAGACACTGCATTTACTGTTGTTGTAAGAGATACACTTGATGCTGATCTTAATATTTTCAGTGTAGTTTCTGGCGTTTCAAGTCATTCGTATAGCTTTAAAATGTATGGGCCAAGAGTTCTTGAATGGACATTTAATGACATTAATCTACCAGATAGTGCAGCAAATCAAGATGGAAGTAATGGCTTTCTTACTTATCATGTGGAGCAAGTTCGTGACTTGGAACCAGGTGTGGAAATTACAAATGATGCTGACATTTATTTTGACAAAAACCTACCCATTACTACCAATACCACGATTCACAGAATTTTTGAAGGATTTGTAAACATGCTGGGTATTGAAAATCTTGAATTGACAGGTAAAGACCTCATGCTGTTTCCTAATCCTGCGACCAATATGATTACCATAAAAAGTGAAGACCCCATTTTTAATAAGTACAAGATTTTTGATCAACAAGGACGACCTGTTCATCATGGACAGCTTAAAGGTTTATCAACTGAAGTTTCTATAAGTCATCTTTCAAAAGGGAGCTACATCATTGTATTAGACGGATCATTCAAACCAACTTCGCTAATTAAACAGTAGTTAATTTTCAAGCTTATTTGTTGAAGAACATCCTAGAGGTTCTTTTTTTGTATATTGAAAACGAATATTGAATTTATGGAAAATCGTAATCATAAAATACCCACTTGGCTCAAAAAAATTCAAGAGAATTCTTGGGAATTAGAGCTGTTAATATCTGGTGGAGCTATATTCTCCTTATTTCAGCTTTCAGGCAGCTGGGTCAATTGGATAGAAAGCACAAATGAGTTTACATTTTTTATGGGAAGAAATATTATTCTTTTAATTGGAACTCTTGGGCTTGAACTCCTGAAAATTGGATTTATTGTCCACATTATGTTAAGAGCATTGTGGTTAGCTATGGTTTGTGTGAATTACGTTTACCCGCAAGGAATCCAAAAGGAAAAAATAACTTGGAAAAAACCATTTAAGAATGACATTCAAGAAAATGAAGATCTTCAGCGTCCAATTATTAAAGTGGATAGATATTGTGGAATTGTAATGTATTTATCCATTAGTAGTACCATTTTACTTACTGGTATCGTCTTTTGTGTTTTTCTTTTTTTATCGATCCCTTCGATTTTGGAATGGGATTTTGCTTATGGCTTATATATGAACCTCGTGATTTTAGCATTGGTACTTTATCTATTCGATTTGATTACAGCAGGTCTACTGAGAAAGATACCATACCTCACCTATGTAACCTATCCGATATTCTCAATATTAGACTTATTTACCTTACGTAAGTTTATCCAAAAATCTGGATTTCTATTTTTTACAAATATTCCTAAATTAAAGTTTTTTTCAGCAGCCATAGTTATGCTCTCATTTGGCCTTGTACTCAGCTATATCAATACGTACAGAGACCTTCATTGGCCAAATGTATTTGATAAAAGAGGCTATACTTATCAACTTTCTAATGGAATGGATGTGGCTCCACGCTATTACAGGGACGAGTCGGTAAACCGATATCGAGGCAATCCTAGTATTCAAAGTAAGATTCTTCATGACAATTTCGTAAATCTATTTATTCCATATAATGTGCACTATGATGTCTTTTTGAATGGATTAGATAAGAAAAAAGAAGACCGGCTACTTTCCGACTTGGCAAGTGTTTCGATTGATTCTGTTGACATAAAGGAGATTCAATGGCATGAATCATGGAGAGATTCCGAAAATGGCATATCCCGTCATGTTGGTATTGAATCCTTTATTCCGATAGGTCATTTAAAGGATGGGGTTCATATACTTAAGATTTCTATTGACCCTATTCTTATAAAACAAATCGAAAAAAACGCAGAATTAAGTGATTGGGAAAAAGAGAGATTACATAAAGGACTTGAAATCCTGTTCATTAAAGATACGCAACTATCTATTGGTCAACAGCCTTTAGAATAGATTTGACCAACTCCATTATTTCTATTATTTTAGTAAAAATCTGAACTGCATGAAACACCTTTTATTCGGACTTTCTATTTTGACAAGTATTTCTTTATGTGCTCAAATTGAGCTTTCTAGAGATGTCATGGGATCGGCTGGGCAATCGGTATCTAATGGAAATCTTCAAATGAGCTATACCATAGGTGAGCCCTTTACATTGACACTTGAAAATTCCTCAATACATACATTAGGATTTCAGCAGCCCGACAGCAAACCAGCCACTGAACTTCCATTTGCGATACCCGGAGGTATATCTCCAAACGGAGATGGAGTAAATGAATATTGGGACATTCAAGGCTTGGAAGACTATCCTAATGCCACCGTTACTGTTTTCAATCGTTGGGGACAGCAAGTATTTTATTCGACCTCTAAGATGTTTACATGGGATGGTACTTCCAATGGTCAGGAATGTCCGACTGCAGATTACTATTATGTGATTGATTTGGGAAATGGAGAAAAATTTAATGGTGTGGTGACGCTAAAAAGATAATATGTTATGAGTAAAAAATTCTTAACACTCTTTCTGTTTATAGGAATATCTTACGGAATTCATTCTCAACAATTACCCATGTACAGTCAGTTCTATTGGAATGACTTTGCCATTAATCCGGCCTATACCGGATTGACCAATACCAATCGCATACAGCTGGGATATCGAAACCAGTGGTCGGGATTTGCAGGAGCACCCTCTACCTTTACACTCGGTGGTCATACCCTGCTCAAAAAGCAAAACATTGGTCTTGGAGGGATGCTCTTTTTGGACGACAATGGAGGTGCATTAAGACAAACTGGAGCTATGCTCAATTACAGCTATATTTTGAAAATAAACAACAACTCAAAGCTAAGTATGGCGCTCTCG
>Ga0206683_10002152_pt1 | contig 13351 bp, 22 predicted proteins | sample M280m12015metaG_FD_155483 | JGI IMG/M metagenome (GOLD analysis project Ga0206683, IMG submission 155483) | Ammonia-oxidizing marine archaeal communities from Monterey Bay, California, United States - M2 80m 12015 | ecosystem: Environmental > Aquatic > Marine > Intertidal zone | place: USA...
TTATCTGTCCATTCATCTACGCCATTGCATAAATGTCCAAGTTCACTTTGGAACTCATCAACGAGGTGATCTACTGCTTTTACAGCCGACCACTCATCAGGTATTGTTATTGTTATAACTCTAGGCATTATCCCTCCTATCTTTCTTTCATGTCATCTAAAGCATCCTCTAACTGTTGGATTAAATCCTTTACGACAGGCTCATACATATACACAGTCATGAACTCGTAAGGGATACCCACCTTCAAAGTGATACATTTATGGGATATCGCCCCACAACGCAACTGATTTTCTGAGTCATGCAACGTATGTTGTGTTCTAATACGCTCATTAACTTTACTCATTAACTCTCCTTTCTTCTTTCTTCAATGCCTTTCATGACATCGGATAGTATTTGTGCCACACGATGAGTGATTTGAGCGTCAATAACTTCACGCAAATCATTGATCCGCACATAGTTGTTATCAGGTGATAACTCACGTATCTGTTCACGCAATTCATCAACCTCAAGTGCAACATTATCTATTTGTTCAAGCGCACCAGTCATGTGTTCATCCACATAATTGTGCATAACAACATCATCCACAAAACTGTGGTTTGTGGCTAAAGCCTCAGCCAAATAGTCAACATCGAAATCAATCTCAACATTGGCATAATGTATTTCACCAGAAATTTCCATTACTTATTCACCTCCTCTCCATAATATTTAGACATGGTTCTATCCATGTCGTCTAATTGATCGGACACAACAAGCCTGTTAGTACACCACCGCTTAGAATTATAACTATCACCGCAGTACTGGCACTCAACAGTCTCATTATCCACACTGTTAGTCCAACGATGCCCGAAATCGTCAGGCACCCCATTCAAATAGCCATGTATCATAGACATTATTCATCCCCTTCGTATAAAAATTGATTCAAATCAGAGAAACGCTTATTAACCTCAAACAACACAGTCCTCTGCTCAACATGCAAATCAATAGCCACATTCAACGACCTCTCCAACTCCTTCAACAGATAATCCAACTCTTTGTAGCCTCCCATCAATCCCTCATCCTTTCCTCTTCAAGATGAACCCCAAGTTCATATTCGAAACGCTCTTCACTGTCAGACTGTTCGACTTCTCGTCTTTTATCTGCTATCGCTATCCTTTCAAACGCAGATAAACATCCCTGCGTATAAATGTCTTTCAAAAAGGCTTTACGCCTCTTCTCTCCCCTCATGCAGAAAGCCTGAGTTACAGGCACTGCAAGTGCCATCCCAATAGCAATCCACAGAATCGTTTCAATAATTTCCATCACTATCCTTTCTTTATCTCACGTTGAAGCAGAATCGGACATCTATGAATAGTTTTCACTCGACCAGAACGCCCACCCTGATTATCAGATGATAACCTAACGCTACCTATCTTAATAATCGGAACACGGCGTTGCTCATCGAGCGTAGCAACATCAACATACTCCGCACCGTTCAACATGATCAATCTATTTTTATCCATACATACATATTAGCATACCTAGCACCATCTGTCAACTGGCAAAATCGCACCCTCAAACACCCCATTATCAGATGATAAAAAAAAACAACAAAAAAATAGAAAAAGGGGACAGTTTCCTGTCCCCAAATCCTACATTTCTAATTCAACCGGTGTTGCTACCGACTCGCTGACCGCTTGATTAATCTGATAAGTTTCAATAGCATCTGCCAAATCACCTACCATTTTATCAAACCCAGCCAGACCAGTGATTTTAATATCACCAGTCAACGCTCTCAAAATAGTATCGCCCGCTTTATGCACTTGTGCATCTGGTGTCTTAGGCTCTTTATTATCAGATGATAATTTTTGAGCAGACTTAACCTGTTTAGATTCAGCCTTATCTAACTCACCGCCCGTTGACTCAATAGCACCGAGCACGTGCGCAGTCTGACTGTTACCAAAATCGTTCTTATACGATGTGGTAGCCATCTGACATAGAATCTCATTCATCCGAGCAATATACCCATCAGAATCGACACCCTCAGTCTCCCGAGTGAAAGCAGTTGACTGAGCAACTATTCGCACGTTAGACCAAGATACACGCTCAACACCATCAAACAGTCTCGAGGCAATACCATCAACACAGTCTCTGACCTGAGCATTAGTACCAATATTATCAGATGATAACAGAGGTATAATCGCACCGAATACAGACTCCATAGGACTACTAGTTGACTTAGTAGGTTCATAGAACACAGCCTCTACAGGCTCTGCACTAGCACCAATCGTCACCGATTTAACCTTGCGGGAAAATCCAACCGTCTCACCTACGAGATTAAAGAAAGCCTCTTTAACCCATAGACCTACATACTCACCAACAAGAGCCACCAACACTGCATGAGCGCCTGTTCGCATCGTACCTTGACGGTATAAGTCAGTCCAATAATTGACTGTCTTGACGTCATCGATAGCCGTTATTACGTTATTCATAATTAGTCTCCTAAACTACAGGTGACCGTTTTGAATCACTTGTCTAGATGCGGGGCACGATTATTAGTGACCATGACACCGACTAGATCATATTTAAATACTCAGTTCCTACTGAGAAGATGACTCACTACAGTCACCGGTTTTCTAAATTGTCAGTTATCAGATGATAACCGGCAGACAATATGTACTTCATATCTATCTACAAATAAAATCTTTTCACACATTTAGCCCTGAGTCAAATTGTAGACCATGAAGAGATTGTTACAGACGTAACACAACCGTAACACAACAAAAGGCGGACACAACAAAAGGCTTTAATATTTATGCAGGAGTTCGCATATTTATACACAGTAAACTACATTCATGTAATTATACTGGTCTAATTGTCAGACCAACCAGACAGTCAGACCGTCAGACAACCAGACCACCCCCCTACCAAGCCCCCCGCCACCCTATTCCCGCTTATATGTATAGATATGGAGGGACGATGCGAGGTGTCAGTTGGATTGGCAACGTTTTTGGACGGTTTTGTCCCTTGTGCCTATCTGTCGTTCTTGTAGCCTCCTGTTATATTCCCTCCGACGGGGGAATATAACCTTATTCATATCATATGGCAAAAGTGTCCCACTGTGGGCAATATTTCTTATTCTTTTTTGCTACAACTTTTCGGTTCGGGGGTCTTAAAATGGGACATGGGAGCGTTTTATATTGGAGGTTACGATATGGCACAAAATGGCGGCGGTAAAGGCTGGAAGGCTGACCCTGAAACAGGCGAAAAAATCATGCCTAAAAAGTGGAGCAACCTTTTAGACTGGTTGTTACAGGGTCCCGACAGGGATCCTAAATTTCAAAAGGATTGGGCTGCGGAGAATAAGATTGCTGCTGATTCTATCCGTCGTATTAAGCGTGATCCTAGGTTTGCTAAGGAGTGGGATCGTCGTGCTGCGGAGTTGAATATTCATCCTGAGCGTACTCAGTCTGTGATTGATGCTTTGCATGCGCAGGCTGTAAGTGGGTCTGTTCAGGCTGCGTCTTTGTATTTGCAGTATATTGAGAAGTTCACTCCGAAGCGTAAGGTTTTGGTTGATGATGATCGGGATGTTGCTGCTTTGTCTGATTTGGAGTTGGCTGATGAGTTGGAGGCTCAGATTCATCATTTGAGGGTTATTGATGGGGAAGGTTGATTATGAAGATGAAACGATTCTTGGGGAACGCCCTGAATTTATATATGATGCTTCCTTTTCATCTGAAGAATACGATGTATTTTCCGATGACGAGGAACTCGTTTGCGGTTTGGAAAACCCTGAGACATGTGAATCATGCGAATGAGACCGCCTACCGCGAGCGATTGGATAATCCTGACTTTGATGGGGATAATTGGCGTTTCTACAGTGTATCTGGTGGGGGCGTTGTCGCGGATCGTACAATCGTTGTTCCAATAAATGAAAACGTGGATTGATCAGGACCTCTGCACAGGGGATGGTTTATGTGAAGAGATATGTCCTTCTATTTTTTATGGGCATGACGATGGGCTTTTTTATGTCAAAGAGGCAGGTTCTGATAGACCCAAAGAACCAACACACAGGATGGGAGAATCTGTTCTAATTCCCGACGATCAAGTAGAAGCCGTTATTGAGGCTGCTGAAGAATGCCCCGGAGAGTGCATTTTCGTGGAGGTAGAATGAATAAAACAATTAAACTTATAGCAGCGATAACAGGTTTGCTTGTCGCTGTTGGCACCCTGATAGGTGCCATTACAGTAACTTTAGGAAAAGATGATAAGGATGGCGGAAGTTATTCGTACACTACGATAATCTTAGATTCACCAGAAAAGTATGAAGAGTTTTTAACGAGCCACCCCGGATAATGCCTAGTTTAACTGAATTACAAAAAGAAGCCGAATGGCGACGATGTATAACAGATGAGAAACATTTTTTAGAAAACTATTGGCACATAGCGCACCCTGCGCATGGGCGCATATTATTCAAGTTACGTGATGCACAATCACAGGCGTTAGACAATTGGACTAACCAAAGGTACAGTCTGACTCTTAAAGCACGACAAATAGGCTGGACCACTCTTGTAGCCGCCCACCAATTTTGGTTAGCGTTTTTTCATCCTGATCAGAACATTATTGATCTGTCACGCACGGAGCGTGAATCGGTTTTACTGTTGAGAAAATCCAAGTATGGTTTTCAACATTTACCGGAATGGATGTTAGAAAGGGGACCTGTATCTCTTGTTGAACATCAGCAAAAAATGGGTTTTGACAACGGCAGTTTGGTTACATCAATGCCTTCAGCATCCGATCCTGCAAGAGGTGAGTCGGCTACGTTGGTTGTGGTTGACGAATGGGCGTTCCTTCCAAATCCTGAGGAAGCGTGGGCTTCTATAGAACCTGTCGCTGACGTTGGCGGTAGGATTATAGGTTTGTCTACTGCTAATGGTTCTGGTAACTTTTTTCACCAGTTGTGGACTGGTTCTGAGACTGGTACTAATAAGTTTAAACCAATGTTTTTTCCTTGGTCTGCTACGGAAGACAGGGACCAGTCGTGGTATGAATCCAAACAGGAATCTATGTTGCCGTGGCAGTTGGCTCAAGAATACCCTACTACGCCCGAAGAGGCGTTTATTAAATCGGGTAACCCTGTCTTTGATTTACATGCTTTAGAAGAAATGAGCAACCATGTTGAAGAGGGGCAGATGGGTTATTTAGACGAATTGTATAAGAAAGTGCCGAGGTTTCAAAAAGATGCTTACAGTTTGGCGTGAGCCGGTAGGACATGTTCCTTATTGTATTGGTGTTGACACTGCGGAAGGTTTGGTTCATGGTGACTATTCTTGCGCTCAAGTTTTAAATGTGCGTACTGGTGAACAGGTAGCAGTATGGCATGGTCATATTCCACCTGATGATTTTGCTAACGATATTTATTTACTGTCATTATGGTATAATGATGCTTTGACTTGTGTGGAGTCCAACAACCATGGACTTACTACTATTGTACAGTTGCGTCATTTAGGCGCTCCTAATCTTTTCCGTAAAAGGTCGTTGAATCAGGTGACTTCTAAAGTTTCTCAAGAGTTTGGTTGGAAAACGACTAGGACTACTAAACCGTTGTTGATTGATGATCTTGGTATGGCTTTACGTAATGATGATCTTATTTTGCATGACAGGTTCACCATCGCTGAATTAAGAACTTATGTTCGTAATGATAGGGGCAGTATGTCTGGTAGCCCGCATGATGACCGTGTTATGGCTCTTGCGTTGGCTAATGAAATGCGCCAATATGCGTTTATGCCCGAATTTATTACGAAACAGGATGATTATTGGACTTTAGATTGGTTTAGACGTTTAATTCCGTCTGAAAAAGAAGAAGGACCGATGAGAATTGGTCAAAATACGGTACGTGGGACACGTTAGGCATATTATATAGAGACTTATGAGAACCTAGGAGGTTCAAATGGCAAGAAATGTTGCACACACGAGTGCATCACAGACAGTTGATGGCTCAAGTGGTCAAAACAACAAAATGGAACGTGGGAGTTCTGTAGTTGCTAACCCTTTATGGGATGCTGCGATACCTAATGCTCCTACCCAACGTTTCGATAGCCCCAAGTATGCTAACATGACTGGCGACTATGGAGAACAATCTGTTCGTGAGACACCATTCAATCAGCATGGACCTACTGGCAATGTTGAACCTAATGTTAAACCACAACCTGATTTGGCTGGTCACACTTACACACCTCACACAAAACGCCCATAGTTAACTGTGGCGGTTTTATCCCCCGAGGCTTCTTTTCAAGAGTTCGCTGAATATGTTGAGGTTCATAAAGGACCGAAGACTGATCTTGAACTTGAACAGTTATGGGAGTGGCGGCAAAAGTTGTTAGGTTTGAGGGTTATCACGGGATCGGTTGCACGTTCTCGGTTACCTGTAGATGAACAGCATTTAACTTTACGTGAACGTGAAAATAAACTTGTTGCTGAAGCAAAAGCACAAGGTAGAAACATAGAGAAGGTCTGATGGCGCGCAAATCCCGTGTCGAACAATTTAATATTACTTCCCAAAAATTAAGAGATTCTGCTCGTTGGCGGGAAGACACGGGTTACGACAACCTGTGGGTTCGTATGGTTGATTTGTATCGGGGTAAACATTGGGGAACTGCTACTGTTACTAACACTGATTTAGTTGCTGTTAATCTTGCCTTCAGCACTGTTAATGTTATTGCACCGAGTGTTTCTGTTAACTACCCTAAAATAGTTGTTTCCCCTAATGAACCTGAAGATCAGGACAGGGCAGCGTTTGTTGAAGCAATAACTAACTATGCGTGGAGACATCACGATTTTCGTAAACCATTCCAAAGGTCTGTTAGAGATTTTCTAATTTTTGGTCACGGATGGTTAAAAGTTGGTTGGAAGTTTGTTGAGCAGGAAAGAATGCTTAACGAGGATGAACGTGGAGAATTGTTTGATGAGGCTGTTGCTGAAGCAAACCTTATGGCAACTGAAGATCCTGCGTTGGCAACAGAGTTGCCTAACGATCAACAGATCGCTGCTGGTATTCCTGAAAGTTCAATGGAGGTTGTAGAAGATCAACCATTTATTGAAAGAGTTTCTCCTTTTGATATGTATATTGACCCTGAGGCTACATGCTTAGATGATGCCCAGTGGATTTGTCAAAAACTTATTGTTCCTGTTGAAGAGGCTAAAAAAGATAAACGTTACAAGGCTAGTGTGCGTAAAAAATTGTCAGCAGATTCTAGGGTTTCTCCTACTATGGCTTATACAGATAGAACTGTTCAAGACGAGTATTTGACTGAAGTAGATCGAGTAGCGATCTACGAATATTACAACATTGAAGAAAATACAATGTCTGTGTTTACTTTAGAAAGCGACGAGTTTCTTGTTGATCCTATACCTATGCCATATGCTTACGGTCAACCTTTTGTAATGTTACGAAATTATGATGTTCCTGACTATTTTTATCCGATGGGTGATTTGGAATCTATAGAGTCTCTGCAACTAGAATTAGACATGACACGTACACAGTTGGTGAATGCTCGTAAACGTTACGCTAGAAAATATTTGTATCATGAACGTTCGTTTGGTCCTGAAGGTCGTGAAGCGTTAGAATCTGACGAAGATGGTCGTCTTGTTCCTGTTGTGGATGAGAACAAACCTTTGAGTGAGGTTGTTATACCAATGCCTCAAACTCCTTTGTCTCCTGAGGTTTATAATATGTCAGCAATCATTGAGCAGGACATTAATACTGTTTCAGGTGTTTCTGAGTATGCTCGTGGTCAGATGCCTGAGATTAGGCGTACTGCCACGGAAGCGTCTATTATTGCTGATGCTGGTAATGCGAGGGTTTCTGAGAAATTGGCGATTGTTGAACTTGGTATCAGCGAATGCGCACGTCGTGTTATTCAAGTTATGCAACAGTTTATGACTGGTGAACATGTTGTGCGTGTGAACGCTAAGGCTGGTGCAGATTTGTTTGTTCCTTACAGTAGGGATGATATTGTAGGCGAATATGATTTTAGTGTTGAGGCTGGGTCTACACAGCCAATAAATGACACTGTGCGTAAGCAACAGGCGGTTGCTTTGATGAATGCGATGGCTCCGATGATTGGTACTATTATTGATCCGGCGGCTATAGCACGTTATGTGCTGCAAAATGCATTCGACATTAAAGACCCTGACAGGTATTTGATGCAGCAGACACCCGGAGTAGCAGAAGCCGAAGGCGCTGCACCCGGACCTGATCCTCAAATGAATGGTATGGGTGGTGGAATGCAGGCAGGTATGGGGCAAATACCGCCCCAACTGGTAGATCAACTCCGTGGACAAATGGACGTGGGGTTACCAAATCTATCTTAAAAGCGGGACAACCCGCTATTAATTAATAGGAGCAACCTTTAGGACTCCAAAGGAGAAATACATATGAGTGAGGATGTAATGGAATCCACGGAAGTGGACAATTCAGAGTCTTCAGTTGAGGTTTCAGAGGAACCTTCTGGTGAAACATACGCTGTTAAGGTGGATGGAGTAGATCAAGAGGTCAGCCTTAATGAACTTCGGGACGGATACCAAAGACAGTCGGATTACACACGTAAGACGCAGGAATTGGCTTCCGAACGTAAACGGTTACAGCAAGCAGAAGCGATAGTGCAATCTTTGGAGTCAGATCCAGATGGCACAATCAAGGCTCTTGGTGAGGCTTTCGGGGTTACACCTGAGGAAGCCCAACGGGAATATGACAGTTGGGATACTTCAGATAATTCGGATAAGAAGATCAAAGACCTTGAAGCACGCATTGATGGTTATGATCGTTTGCATAAAAAACAGGCATTAACGCAGCAAGTTGACACTTTGAAAACTAAGTACGGGGATTTTGACGAATCTGAACTTTTTCAGCATGCATTAAAAAATAAAATCGGAAATTTAGAAGCCGCATTAACACATTTACGTTATGGCGAAATTTCTGATAAAGCAAACAAATTGGAAAAAGAACAGGAACGTACAGAAGCAAAGAGGGACGCATCAGTTGTAGAACCTACGGGTTCTAAACAGGCGGGTTCTTCGACCTCTACTATTGATAAGCCGTCTTCAATCCATGAGGCATTTGAAAATGCTAAAAGGGAACTCGCTGCTCAACAATAGACAATAGTGAGGTAAAAATAAAATGGCAGCAGGAAACGCTGACTTTAATGAAATACTTTCCACCACACTGAAAAACTATATCCCTAAACTGACTGACAACATTTTCAGCGCAAGACCACTGTTTTACGCTTTAACAAATGGTCAGACAATTAGGCGTGTTTCAGGTGGTGCGAATATCGTAGTTCCAATTATTTATGGAACAAACACAACTGCTGGTTCATACGCTGGTACAGATCCTATTTCCACGACTGCTCAAACAGGCATTACTGCTGCTGAGTACAACTGGAGACAGTATGCTGCCACCGTAACAATCAACGGTATAGAAGAAGCCAAAAACAATGGCGAAGCACAAATCATTGACCTTCTTGAAGGAAAAATTTTCCAAACTCAAGAAACTATTATTGAAAACATGAACACCATGTTCTTCGGTAACAGCACAGGCAATGGTGGTAAAGACTGGATGGGTCTAGCGGCTCTAGTAGGTCTTGGCAATGATGATGGTACAGCCGCTTTAGCAGGTATTAACGCTACTGATGCTGACAACTCGTGGTGGAGATCACAAGTTACCAACGTAGCAGGCGCGCTTTCACAAGCAAACATGGCTACCACTTACAATGATTGTTCAGTTGGTAATGACCAGCCAACAATCATAATCACAGGACAGGAAGAATACGAAGCGTATGAAACCCTTCTTGAAGGACAGATCAGGTACACCGACACCGATATGGCTGACGGTGGGTTCCAGAATCTTCTCTTCAAGGGATGTCCTATAACATTTGATGGTACTCTAGCCGGTGAAGGCAAAATGTATATGCTTAACACCAAGTACCTTCAGTTAGTAGCCCACAGCGACGTTTGGTTCAAACCAACCCCGTTTGTGCGCCCAACTAACATAGATGCGGTTTACTCGCAGTTACTTTGCTACGGCAACTTGACAGTAAGCAACCGCGCCCGTCAAGGATACATGTACGGTATTGTATAATACCTGCATAATTTGACGGCATAGGGGTAGTTTTCATAGGAGTAAACATGGCAAAGTATGAACAGTATGCGTATAAGAAAGGGGTTAGACCAGCGGGGGAACCTGCGGCTAGCACCAATTTCAGAGATGCGTCACCACGACCACAAACGGTTGGACCATCACGTAAGATTCATCGTGTAGCAGATACGTCTGTTAAACCTGTTGCTCCTGTGAAGACACCTACTGAGAAGGTAAGTAAATCTAAAACCGAGTAGGGGTTTGTTTTGCAACTAAGTGAAATGCGCGACTATGTGAGAGACATAGTTGACATAACCAATAATGATATTGCTGATACCACGATGAACACGTTTATTCGTGAAGGGTACGACATTATTGTTTATTCTGAGAAACGTTGGCCTTTTTATGAAGTGTCTTTAACTTTTTCAACGGTTGGCGGTCAGTCTGATTATCCGATGGCTGACATTGCAACTAATCTTAGTATCATTCACGATGGTGTGACATTTTCTGGTGGTGCAGCACCTAAAAATGTTGGTATACGTGAAGTAGCGGCTTTAAGAACAGATAACCGTGTTCTTGCATATATTGGTCGTGACGCTGGGGATATTTTATATCCTCTTGAAACTGATGGTATGGGTAACCCTTGGTATTTTTCAATATGGGCTTCTGGTAACACGAGTGCTGCGGCGGGTATCAGTAATCAGGTAATAAGAATTTATCCTACTCCTAATGGAGTTCAGACTATTAATGTTCGTGCTTATCGCAACCCAATAGAGTTTGGTGGCAACACGGTTGTTAGTCGTTCTGCTATAGCAAACAATGACACTCCCGATTTGCCTGTTCCTTTCGACAACGTTTTAGCGTTGTACTCTATTTACAGGGCTTACCAACAGCAAGAAGATGCTGCGATGGGGCAACAGTATTATTCACAGTTTATTCAAGAACTAGATAATCTTCGTGCAAGATTTGAGGACGCTCCCGCTCCTCAACCATTATTGTTGAACAGTATTAGCACTTCTCAATGGTTGGGTTCCAATTTTCTCCCTTACCGTTTTCGGTATTCGTGGGAATATTAAAGAATGGTTTTACAAGCAACACCAACTACAGGTGCTGGTCCTGACGCTTTTCGTTACGACGAAAAATCTGATTTTAAAGGTGGTTTAAACCTTCGGGCAGATCAGTTCAATTTAGCGTTCAATGAGTCACCTGCTTTGTTAAATGTTTCTGTTGACCCTAGGGGTGGTGTTCGTCGCCGTAACGGGGTTAAACGTATTAACACTAATGTTCCTGCTACTGATGATCAGATCATAAAGTTGATGACTCATTATGAGTCTGGTGACAATAATCTTGTTGCTGCTACTATGGCTGCTTCTGGCACTGGGCTTATTTCTTTATATTACATGGCTTACGACGGATCAGATGTGAACTTTTCAGGTCCTTTAGAATTATCTGGTGTTGTTTATGGTTTTAAAGATCAGGTTCCTTCTTCTGCGACGTTTAATGGTAAAACATATTTTTCTAATGGTGACTATGTTTACAATATTACTACTGGTGCTATTGAACCAAATTCTGCTTTTAGTTGGACAGGTGGAACAGATGACACAGCAGGTTACACGCAGGCTTTTGATGGCACTTCAAGTCATTTTCCGATGGCACGTTACATTTCTACATGGCAAGACAGAATGTTCGCAGCCTACATTAATGAAGCAAGCGGCAGTAACCGTATCAGATGGTCAAGCGCAGGCGACCCAACAACATGGGCGGCAGCAGATTACATTGATGTGGACACAGGTGAAGATGGCGATTTTATAACCGCCATTATCCCAGATGGAACCAGACTCCTAATATTTAAACAAAACTCTGTATATCAATTAACAGGTTTTGGTAGTGAAACGTTCCAGTTGAGAAACATTACTAGAACGGTTGGTAACAGAGATGGCTGCCAGCCTGTTTCAGGAACAATGGGTGTCTTTTTCTGGTATGGAGAAGAAGGTATTTATGTTTTGAATCAACAAAATTTGGCTTGGGCTTTTGAACGTATACATCCAGCGATGACTTATGATGTTGGACAACCTGCTTTAACTTTAACTAATGCTCCTTCTTTAATGTGGTTTCAGGACAAACTTTGGGTGTCAGTCGACTACCAGTCGGATGACAACCTGTCAGGATCTATGCAAGATTCCAGACGGAACACTCTTATGTGGGACCCTAGTTTAGGTGATACTGGTGCTTGGGTAAGAACAGATATTAATGCCCGTCAACTTTTAGCGTACCGTCCGAGTGGTGCAACACACCACGGGTTGGGTGTCACATCCGATATAAGTAGCACTGCGTCTTTCACACGGGTTTCTCGTATAAATGTTGAAACAGAAGATGTTGATACTTATGCCAGTACTGCTAATGAAATTGAATCTTATTATCAAACAGGCTGGTTTATAGGTAATCGTCCTACTTTTATTAAACGTTGGGGTAAAACCCGTACTGTTGTTTTGGCTGATAATAATACGACTATCAACATGTACATCTATAAAGATTACGATTTGAGCGGTTGGGTAGCGGCTTATTCTAAGTCCATTGTCGGTTTAGGTTCCCCTGCTGTGTGGGATGCAGGCGTTTGGGATGATTCCGAATGGGCTGCTGAAGGTACTCAAGACAGGTATTTGTTCGCTCGGTGGCCTACGGTTGGGACAGCGCAGGCTATTAGTTTGAGGTTTAGTGTTACTCCATCACCTTCCGCTCGCGGAAAATGGGGGATCACGTCGGTTATAGGAATGTATAGGACTAGGAGATTGCGTTAATGGCGGCTTTATCGGTCACAAATTCGTTTGTTGCAGGAACATCTATTGTTGCTTCTCAGATGAACGCTAATTTTTCTGATGTGGTCAATTGGGCTACTGGTGGTCCTACTATTTCTACTTCTGGGCAAACGACCACTGTTAATGGTCGTTTGGATGTAGCAGAACAAATTTATTCGGAAGATGTTTTATATTTCAATGGTAATACTTTAGCGAAACAAAGAATTGTTTTTGAAGGTGCTAATACTGATGCTTATGAAACATATCTTGCAGTTACAGAACCTACTGCTGCTAGGACTATAACGTTCCCTGATGCGACTGGAACAGTAGCCCTTACTTCTGACATCACTTCTACTCAGTGGAATGATGCTAATAACATTCTTACTAACTCGGTTTTCAATTAAAGGAAAGGCAATATGGCAACATATTCAAAAATAGACCT
>Ga0206683_10002154_pt1 | contig 13338 bp, 6 predicted proteins | sample M280m12015metaG_FD_155483 | JGI IMG/M metagenome (GOLD analysis project Ga0206683, IMG submission 155483) | Ammonia-oxidizing marine archaeal communities from Monterey Bay, California, United States - M2 80m 12015 | ecosystem: Environmental > Aquatic > Marine > Intertidal zone | place: USA...
TAGACACTAATTCCATTTTAATTGGTGAGCAAGTTGGCCTAACTATTAGTAATGAAATTAAAAATACAACAAAATGGCCATTTGTTGATTCTATTATTTCGAATGAAATAGAAATAATTAGTATTTCTAAAATTGATACAATTGGCGATCTACTCACACAAAAAATTATTTTAACTTCATGGGATAGTGGAAGCTTTTATATTAAACCAATTCAATTTTCTTCCCAAAGTAAAACTCAAGGTATCTTAATAAATGTTTTTACATTAGATATAAACAGCAACGATACACTAAAAGATATAAAAGGACCTCTCGAAGAACCAATTGGTTGGAATGATATTTGGCCATGGCTATCTGGTTTTTTACTTCTATTTCTTCTTTTATATTTTCTAAAAAAATATTTATCTAAAAATAAAAAAGAAGATCTGCCAATAATAAAAGAAGTAACGATTGCTGCAGATATTATTGCATTAGAAGAATTAATTAAATTAGAAAATGCTAAAATTTGGCAAAAAGGAAACCTTAAGGAATATCATTCTTTATTATCAGATATTATTAGAAGATATCTTGAAAACAGATTCAAGATTAATGCATTAGAACTAACTACAGATGAAATTATCGATTCTTTAAAAAATAATACTGATAATCAACAATTGATCAACCTAAAACTATTACTTCAAAGAGCTGACTTAGCAAAGTTTGCAAAGAGTAAGCCAATAGATACTGAAAATAAAGAAAGTATGAGCCTGTCAAAACAATTTGTAAATCTAACTAAAGAGTAAAATGGAAAACTATGTTTTTGCAAATAGTGAGTATTTTTATCTATTGATATTACCCGCAATGATATTTTTATGGTATTTATTTTTTCACAAAAACAAATACAGCAATATCCTATTCTCCGATACAAGTTCTATCAACAATAAGAAAACCTTAAAAACAAGATTAAAGCACCTACCATACATTTTTAAAATCATTGGATCAGTATTTTTAATTTTTGCTATTGCAAGACCGCAATCAACCACGAACTGGCAAGAAAGCACAAGAGATGGAATCGATATAGTTCTATCAATGGATATTTCTGGAAGTATGCTTGCAAAAGATTTAAAACCTGATAGAATGGAAGCCTCAAAAAATGTTGCAATAGATTTTATAAGTAATAGAAAAAATGATAGAATAGGACTAGTCATTTTTGCTGGAGAGAGCTTTACTCAATGCCCTTTAACAACAGATCATAGCGTATTAATTAACCTTTTTAAAGATGTAAAAAGTGGAATGGTAGATGATGGCACTGCAATAGGCATGGGCTTAGCCACAGCAGTTAATAGGCTTAAAGATTCTAAAGCAATATCAAAGGTAGTTATCTTACTTACAGATGGAGTTAATAACAGTGGTACGATTCCCCCACTTACTGCTGCTGATATAGCAAAAACATATGGAATAAGAGTATACACAGTTGGTGTTGGTACTGAAGGATTTGCTCCATACCCATTTCAAACTCCATTCGGCATTCAATATCAAGATGTTGAAGTGAAAATTGATGAGAAGACACTTCAAGATATAGCATCAATTACTGATGGCAAATATTTTAGAGCAACTAATAATAATTCCTTAAAAGAAATCTACAAGGACATTGATCTTCTTGAAAAATCTAAAATTGAAGTCAACGAATTTCATAAGAAATCAGAAGAGTTTATAGTTTTTGCATTATTAGCTTTTGCATTTATACTTGTGGCATTTATTCTAAAAATTACTTACTTAAAACAAATATCATAAATGTTAAGATACGAACATATTGAATATTTATACCTACTTTTTACGATACCTATTGTAATTATATCAATAATTTTTTTCAGCAAATGGAGAAAAAGAGCACTGAAGTTATTTGCAGATAGTAATTTAGTCAGCAAATTAATATCTGGAAGTTCAAAGACTAGAATTACAATTAAAAATATTTTAATTGTTCTTATATTAACTTTTCTTATTATCGGAATTTCAAATCCTCAAATTGGAACAAAACTAGAAGAAGTTAAAAGAGAAGGTGTTGATTTAGTAATTGCAATTGATTTATCGAATTCTATGATGGCAGAAGATATAAAGCCAAACAGATTAGAAAGAGCAAAACAAGCAATATCAAAATTAATCGACCAGCTCAAGGGAGATAGAATTGGCTTAATTGTTTTTGCAGGAGAAGCATACGTACAACTACCTATAACAACTGATTATTCAGCAGCTAAACTTTTCTTATCATCAGTAAATACAACCATTGTCCCAACTCAAGGAACAGAGATATCTAAGGCTATAGATTTGAGTATTGAATCATTTGACATGGAAAATGGTCAAAACAAAGCCATTATTATAATTACCGATGGGGAAAATCATGACGAAAAAGCAATTGAAAGTGCAGAGAATGCAAGTAAGCTTGCTATAATAACTCATACACTAGGAATGGGTTTGAGTAAAGGAGGTCCAATTCCAATCTACAATAAATATGGTACGCAAAATGGATACCGAAAAGATAGAGACGGCAATACTATTGTCAGTAAATTAGATGAGAATTTACTGATAAAAATTGCGGATGCTGGCAATGGAACATACGTTAGAGCAAACAATTCAAAAGCTGGTCTAGCAACTTTATTTTCAGAAATAAATAAAATGGAAAAAAACGAAATTGGAACTATGATTTTCACAAATTACAAAGATAGATTTCAATTATTTTTATTTTTAGCATTATTCTTTCTAATATTTGATTTACTTATGCTAGAAAGAAGTAATAAGTGGGCTAAGATTATTAAATCAAAAAATAAATTATGAAAATTATACTTTTTATTTTAGCAATTTTGATTGGCATACCAATATTTGCACAACAAAAACAATCACTTTTAAGAGAGGGTACTAAATTATATAGCGATAGTAGTTATTCTCAAGCAGAAATAAAATACAGAAAAGCTTTAGAAAAAGATCAGGATTATTTTAAATCATCTTTTAATTTAGCTGATGCAGTTTACAAACAAGAAAGATATGAGGAAGCATCATCCTTATTCAATGCATTAAAAGATAATGCAAGATCAAAAGAAGATTTAGCTAAAGTTTACCATAATCTAGGTAATTCTCTGGCTAAAGAAAACAAATATGAAAAAGCAATAAATGCCTATAAAAATTCCTTACGAATAAATCCTACTGATGATGAAACAAGGTACAATTTAGCTTTGACAAAGAAAAATAAACAGAAGCAGGAAGAGCAAAATAAAGACCAAGAAAACAAAGATCAAGAAAACAAAGATCAAGAAAACAAAGATCAAGAAAACAAAGATCAAGAAAACAAAGACCAAGAAAATAAAGACCAAGAAAATAAAGACCAAGAAAATAAAGACCAAGAAAATAAAGACCAAGAAAATAAGAAAAAACAAGATAAAATAAGTAAAGAAGATGCTGAAAAGATGTTAGATGCAATTCAGCAAAAAGAGAAAGAAATGCAAGAGAAGCTTCAGAAAAAGAAAGTGAAAGGTAAGAAAATAAAACTATTAAAAGATTGGTAAATTGAAAAGACATTTATTAATATTATTCATGTTGTTAAGCACATTTTTATTTGCTCAAGAACTAAAAGTATCTATAGATAAAAACCCTGTAATCTTAGGTGAACAAATATTATTGCAGTACAGTATAAATGCAGAATCAGAAAAATTTCAAATACCGAATTTCAATAATTTTCGTGTTTTAAGCGGTCCAAATCCATCTACTCAAAGCAGTTATACATTCTCAAACGGCAAAAGTGAAAGTAGTACAACTACAACATACTCTCTTTATTTAAAAGCAAAAAAGGAAGGGATTTATGACATACCACCGGCTTCTGTTTATTCAAGTGGCAAAAAAATTAACAGCAAGAGCATAAAAATAAGAGTAGTAAAAGGAAATACTAAGCAAAATAACGAACTTTCAAATAACCTATTTATAAAAGTTGAAACTAGCAAAAAAGCTATAGTGGTTGGAGAGCAGATTTTAGTTACTTATAAATTATTGACAAGAGTAGAATTACAAAACACAGAATTATCATCTCTACCAGAATTAAATGGATTCTGGGTGAAAGATCTTGAAACATCAAGTAGATTTAAAAGAGATGTTATAAATGGTACAGCATATAATGTTGCTATTATAAAAAAATCAGTTCTTACTGCACAGCGGGCAGGCGATTTAATTATTGATCCATTGGAGCTAAAATGTAGTATTCGTAAACAAAGAACAAGAAATAATAGAGATCCATTTGCAAGTTTTTTTGGAAATGCATACAATGTTCAAGAGGAGTTTATTAGTTCAATGCCTATTAAAATAAAAGTAAAAAAATTAAATAACACACCTATAAATTATAAAGGTATTGTTGGAGATTTTAATATTACATCAGAAATTGAAAAATCAAGTGTAAAAGCAAATGATGCTATAAATTATTCAATCACCATAACAGGAAAAGGGAACTTTGAACTTCTCAAACCACTAGACATTAATTTTTCAGAAGATTTTGAAATCTATGAGCCTAAAATAAACAATAAAATTTTTGAAGGCGGAATGAAAAGAAGTATAAAAACTTTTGAATATCTTATAATTCCAAGATATAAGGGGGAATATTCAATTCCTGCTATAAGTTTGATAACATATAATCCAAGAACTAAAAAATTTGAAAAAAAATCAACATCAGAACATAAATTAACAGTAAATGCAAGCAGTAATAATGATGATGAGAATACTACAAAAATCCAACAAATTGTAAAAAACAATAAAAAAGAGATAAATTATATTTCTACAAGAACTAATTTAAAGAATATTGAAAAGAAAAATATTACTAAAAATCTCTTTTACATAATCTGTATTTTACCTTTTATTATATTGCTAATATTTAAAATATTCAATAGTTATTTTACATTAAATAGCTCAAAACTAAAAAACACAAAAGCAGGAAAAATAGCGCAAAAAAGACTAAAAACAGCTCAAAAATGCATAAAAATGAAAAATTATGACCTTTTTTATGAGGAAATAGAGAAATCACTTTGGGGGTATTTTGCTGACAAATTTAAAATTTCTTCAGCAGATTTATCAAAAGAAAAGATAAGAAACTATTTTGATAATTCAGACATTACAATTGAAACTCAGAGTGCATTTATTAATCTTTTAAGCGAATGTGAATTTGCGAGATATTCACCAGATAAAAATAATAACTTACAAATTGATACTATTCTTGGAAAAGCTAAACAAATTATTATCGACGTAGAAAAAGCATTAAAATGAGAACTACACTAACAATTTTATTTACCTTCTTTGTAACTCAGTGTATTGCAAACGAAGATTTGTTTTCACAAGCAAATGAGAAATATATGATCGAAGATTATATAGAAGCATCAAGACTATACGAACAGATATTAACGAACGGGTTGGAAAGTAGTGAGTTATATTACAACTTAGGTAATTGTTATTACCACATCCAAGATTATGCAAATTCTATATGGTACTACGAAAAAAGCTTATTGCTAAAGAACAACAAACAGACAAGAGAAAATTTAGAACTATCAAATTTAGAAATAATAGATAAAATCGATACTTTTCCTAAAATATTTTATTTGAAGTGGTGGAGTGATTTTGTGCAATTGAATTCAACATGGAATTGGCAAATGACGGCGATAATTTGCATTTGGAGTTCAATAATATTAGTTTTAATCACTATTTTTTCATCAATTAATTTAACAAAGTTAGTATTTGCTTCGATTTTTATTTCTTCATTTTTTTTTAGTACAGCTAACTCTTCATACAACAAAAATTTAGAATCATCAGCAATAATATTCACTTCAATAACTAATGTTAAAAGCGCTCCAACCCAAGCAGGTAAAAAACTCTTCTCTTTACATTCGGGAACTAAAGTAAAAATTAAAGATCAAGTTGGAAAATGGTTAAACATTGAAATCTCAAATGGGGATAAAGGTTGGATACAAAAAGAGTCCTGCAAAATAATTATCTAGATTATATCATCTAAACAACAATTCATCTATTTTTTTCATATATTTGTTAGCTTTAAACTCTGCAATTTATGAAAAGATTTTTATTCCTGTTTTTATCAATATTCTTTACATATTTTTATAGCTTTTCACAAGGTGGGGCAGCTCCTGTTCAATCATGTTCATCAGTTATACCAGAAATTTGCAATGGATCTTTATACCCTGCTGCAACTTCTGGTCAAGCAACAGCACCATTTGGATCTAATCTTAACTGTGGGTTTACTGACATAAGTAATTTTGCATCTTTTTATTATTTCGTTGCAGCAACAAATGGACCTTTAAATATTAACGTTACTCCAACTGACGGTGCTGGAGTTCCGTATCCAAATGTTGTTGCATCTCCGGATCTTGATATTAAATGCTGGGGAGCTTTTAATGACTTAACAACCATGTGTGATCAGTTGACAAATGGAAATCAAGAATATTGTAGTAGCGCTCCAGCAACAACTCAAGAAGTAATACAAATACCAAATGCAGTTGCTGGTCAAATTTACGTTGTAATGGTATCGAATTGGGCAGATGTGGGTTTAACTCCTGACCCTTGTTTTATTCAATTTACCTCAGCTGGACCTTTTGATTCTTTTGGAGGGCCTTCTCCAGGAGATGCGGGGGGTACAGTTGGTATCCCTGACCCTGTCTTATTTTGCGATACTGACCCTGCTATTAATTTAATTAACATTTTAAATGGATCTCCTTTAACATACGGTTATTGGTCACTTAATGGAGATACAGTTAGCGGGACATTTGATCCTTCTGTAGATACTACTGGAACATACACTTACAATATTCCTGGAACAATTAATTGTCCATCTGATTTAGCATATGCTGTAGTAGATGTGTTTAGCACTTCAAGTATTGCTGTAACATCTCCTACAGTTGCTTGTGATAATGAAGCTATTTTTCCACTTACAGCCATACCAGTAGAAGGATGGTCATCACAAGGTCAAGGTATTTTTACAGATAGTACTGGAGCAATAATTACTGATTTTGACCCTCAAGCTTACGGAACGGGAAATCATAATATTACATATACATACACACCAACTGGTTGTGTTGCAATCCCAGTTAGCGAGAGCATTCTAATAAATGAAGCTCCAACTGTACTATCATCTAATGTAACTTTAACTAATCCAACATGCTTTGGATATAATGATGGTACAGTCATTATTATTCCAAGCAATGGAACTCCAGGATACACTGAAAATTGGTTTGGAGAAAACCCGATGCAACTCAGTTCCGGAAGCTACAATTATACAGTAACCGATGCTAATAGCTGTGTTTTTACTGGTAATGTATCTTTATATGATCCTTTAAATACCTCCAGTGTAATAACTGGATATAATAGTAGTTGCTTTGGAACAAATGACGGATCTGCAAGCATAACAATGATAGGAGGTGTAACTCCACCAGGAACAATTTCTAATTTACCTTACTGTGCTTCAAACCCATCTCCTGGTTTTATAAGTCAAGTATCAACAACAATCTCAGAAGTAGAGCTGAATGGAGATGCATTTAATATTTTAAATAATACATACGGGGTTAATGACTTTTATGAAGATTACACTGCAACTATGCATGCAGATATAACTCAAGGCGGCATATATACAGTAAATGTTACACCTGGAAATACAGGAAGTGTTGCTTATGACGCTGAATCTATAAATGTTTACATAGATTTCAATATTGACGGAGACTTTAATGATGCCGGTGAAAACCTTGGGGAAATAGTAATTCCTTGGGGAACTTATGTAGCAGGAACAACATACCCCTTCACATTCTCGCCTCCTTCAACAGGTGCATATGGAGCAACAAGAATGAGGGTAGTATGTATTAGTAATAGTGGAATGGCTCCTTTATTAAATGGTCCTTGTGAATCTCCAACTGGATTTAACACACCTTGGTTTGGATCTACAGAAGACTACTCAATTGTACTTAATGCTCCTGGAACAGCAGCAAACTTTTTATGGGACAACGGCTCTACAGCTGATAGTATATCAAATCTTGCACCAGGCACATATTCTGTAATAGTTACCGTTGCAGGCTGTCCATTTCAAGATTTTGCTGTTATTAACGAACCTGCTGAGATTAATTTTAATCCAATTATTACTGACATTACTTGTAATTCTTTTACTGACGGCGTAGTTACTCTAAATCCGTCAGGTGGTAACGGAGGAACTTACACGATTGATTGGGGGTCAGCTAATCCTTCATCTCTTGGATTTGGAACTTATAATGTAACTATTTCAGACCCATCTACTATAACATCTTCTAATTTAATTGCGTGTGACAATGACACTACAATTACAATGATAGAACCCTCTTATTTCAGTGTAGATTTTTCTGTCTCAAGTTCAGAAATTTGTTTTGAAGACCCTACAACACTTGACTTTAACTTTAATCAGGGGGGCATTACTCCATTTACTGTAAATTACACAGAGAATGGATTAGCTCAATCAGCAGGCCCGTTTAGCAGCAGTGGTGTAAATAATACATCTGTATCTCCGTCACTAGGAAACAATACCTATATTATAACAAGCATAGTTGACGCTAATGGATGTGTGAATCAAAATACTATAAATTCAGAAAGCATCTACACAAACCCTACTCCTGATATTAACATTTCCATTCTGCCTAATCCAATTTGTGTTGGAGATAATTCAACTCTTTTATTTTCTACTCCAAATGGAACACCACCATACAATGTAGATTATACTGCGGATGGAATTATGAATTCAGTTAATGTACCGAGCGCTGGACTAAATCAATTAGTTAGCCCGATAACAACAACAACATATGCTTTAGATTTTGTTACTGATTCTAAAGGTTGTACAGCAACATTAACTGACAATACTACTCTTATTGTGAATGAAATTCCTCAAGTTAACTTTACTAGTCCAAGTGAAACATGCGATGGAGATGTTATACAATTAAAATTTGATTTTACATCTGGAGTTGCTCCATGGGTAGTTAGCTATTCTGTTAATGGTGTACCAACATCAATTCCATTTAGCAATGCTCTTGATTCAATATCAATTAGTCCAGCGACTCAATCAGTTTATACTATTAACTCAATTACAGATAATAATAATTGTACAAACAGTATATCTCAAGGGTTAGCAATTAATACTAATCCACTTCCTGAAGTAGTGCTTAGTGGAGGAGGATACATATGTGATGACGGGTCAACAGCAGAAGTAAAATTTACTATTAACTCTGGAGCACCACCCTACAGCTTAGAATATTCATCTGGTTTAATTTCTAACTCTATTTCAAATATTGGAAATATCTATACCATTAATTCAAATCAGAACGGAACATATACAATTCAAGAAGTTGAAGATAGTAAAGGATGTAAAGCAATATCAATAACTGGAGGAGCTTTAGTATATGTCAATCCTATTCCAGAAGCAAATATCAGCGCTTATCCAATAAGCACAAATATATTAAACCCACAAATTCATTTTACAGACATTTCAAATGGTCATGTTGATGGTACATGGAACTATGATGATGGCAATACTGATTTTACTAATTTTAATGAAGTATTACATTCATACAGTGATACAGGAACATTTCAAGTATCTTTAACTGTGTTCTCAGATAGTGGCTGTGTAGATATTGCACAACAAACAATAATAGTTTCACAAGCATTTACTATATATATTCCTGATGCATTTACACCAAATAATGATCTTAATAATGATTATTTCTTACCTATTATTGAAGGAGTTGAAGAGTACGAATTGAATATTTACAGCAGAACTGGTCAAAGAGTATTTTCAACTAATAATTTTACAAGTGATTATTATTCTTGTTTATCTGATGTAACATGCGATGCAGCATGGGATGGTAAGATAAATAATGGATCTGAATACGCACCAAAAGGAACCTATGCCTACGCAATTAATCTAACAGATATTAATGGCAAGCTTAGAACATACGAAGGCAATATCACACTAATTAGATAATTCCTATTATCATATGTTAATTGTATAATTGTACAGCATAAAAATTATACGTAATTTTGTAGAATATGAAAAAAGTAATACTAAGTATTTTGGTTTTAATCCTAAGCATTGACACATATGCTACACATGCAGCAGGAATGGATATCTCATACGAATGTATTAACCAAGGTACAAACTCTGACACCTACAAAGTTACTGTTAAGTTCTATAGAGATTGTGAAGGAATTGCAAATTGGGGAACACTTTATCTGGATTATTCATCATCATGTGGTTCTAACTCTACTTCTTTAACTCAAGTTGGAAATGCTGTAAATATTAACCCAAACTGCTTATCTTATTGTAATGGAGGCTCAGGTATAGGTATTGAACAATACACATATGAAGCTGTAATAAATTTATCTAAATGCTCAAACTGGGTACTTTCTGTATGTGAAGCAGCTCGAAATAACTCAATCGGTACAATTTCAAATCCTGGACAAGAAGATTTGTGTGTGGAAGCAACGCTAAATAACATAGTATTTTGCAATAATTCTCCTACATTTACTCAATACCCAACTCCATTTATTTGTGTGGGAAGTTATTATTGTTATAATAATGGTGCTGTAGAAATTGATGGTGATTCTCTTGTTTATTCTCTAGTCACACCACTGGTATCAAATAATGGAGGTACGGTAAATTATATTCCACCATACTCTATCACAAATCCTGTAGGAGGTGGTTCTTCATTTGATCCAAATACTGGAAATCTATGCGTTACTCCACCTAACTTAATCACTGGAGTCCTTGCAATAAAAGTAACAGAGTACAGAAACGGTTTGATAATTGGGAGTATTATTAGAGACATTCAAATAAATACATTTTCATGCACAGCTACTAATCCACCTCAATTGTCAGCAATAGACACTTCAACTGTAGTCGATATATCTAACAGTAATACTTTCACAGAAGAAATTAATTGCCCAAATGGCACACAAAATATCAATTTTGATATTAATGCTATTAATAACAATCCACCAGCACCAATGGGATACCAATTTACAATTAATATAACCTCTGGAACTTGGCCTAATGAAGTATCATGGGATATTTATGATCCAAATGGAGCAGGTGCAGGAACAATTATTGCATCTGGTGGTGCGCCATATACTGGTACAATCTGTTTACCAGCAACTAATTTAGGTAATCTACAATTTAGAATGTATGATTCTTGGGGAGATGGTTGGAATGGCGCTACTTATACACTTTCTGGAAACGGCACATTAACTGGTACAACAACAGGAACTTTAAATTTTGGCAGTTTAGGAGTAAATAATTTTAATATAACTGGCGGGAGCAATTGTACAATAGGAGGAACATCAGTATTTATGAGTTGGAACAATGGAATTCCAGGCGCAACATATACAATAAATAACAATAATACAGCTAATCCAGTTGGAACATTTAATTGGACTCCAACCTTAGCAGATATTGCTGGAAGTCCGTATTTTTTTACTGTAAATGTCACTAATGACGCCTGCCCAGTTCCTGGAAACTTTTCTTTTCAATATCAAATTATTCTTAACAATTCAGATATTAGCATATCCCCTATAATTACAAACCCAAGTTGTAATGGAGAAAATAATGGAGAAATCAGTTCTACTATTACAAGTTCAAGCACACCTCTTAACTATAGTTGGTCCAATGGTTCAAGCAATCAGAACATAGATAGCCTAATAGCTGGTAATTACACACTTACGGTTACAGATAGCTTAGGATGTAGTGTTGACGAAACTTATACTTTAGTTGACCCTCCTATATATAATCCTAGCACTAATCATTATAATGTAAGTTGTTTTGGATTTAGTAATGGCTCAATAGAAGTTCTAAATGAACCTCTATCTACAACATTCTTATGGTCAAACAACACAACTTCAAATAACATCAGTAACTTAACGGCAGGTTTTTACTCTGTGGATGTCACTAATATTGATGGATGTATCTACACAGAATTTTTTAACATTATACAACCTACTCAGATTGTTGTAAATCCAACTTATAATGACATAAGTTGTTACGGCCTAAATGATGGAAATATAGATCTAAATATTTCAGGAGGAATTCCAGACTATATAGTAAATATTCCACCTTTTACACAAGTTTTATTAAATGGTGCAACAAATTACAGTACTCAGTCTTCTCTTGTAGCAGGAACATACAATTATTTTGTTACTGACTCTAATAATTGTACAGTATCTGATACCATTACTATTCTTGAACCATCAATACTAAGTACAGCTCCAAATATTTCTGATGTTTTATGTAAAAATGAAGCGAATGGAATTATTATATTGAATACTTTTGGGGGTACTGCTCCTTATACTGAAAGTTTTACAGGGTACAACCCATTACAAATGGAGGAGGGAACTTATTTTTATAGTGTTATTGATCAAAATGGATGTTTATTTGCAGATACATTCATAATAAATGAACCTGATTCACTTCTAACTCAAGTAAGTTCTACTGATGCAAGTTGCGCTAGCTACCAGGATGGAACAGCAACATTAATTATAAATGGAGGTACTCTTCCATATAATACTAATTGGAATGGCAGCAATCCATTAAGTTTAGGTAGTGGCTTACACTTTTTCACTGTTACAGATGATAATGGGTGTATCTCGCAAGGAAATATTACAATAAATGAACCTCCAAGTATGCTTTTAGTTATAGATACATTTAGTGTAAGTTGTTTTGGAGGTAATGATGGTTCTGCTAATCTAAATATTTCAGGAGGAGCCGGTCCTCCATATAATACTTTTTGGGGTGGTTTAAATATAAATTCTTTACCTGCAGGAAATCACATTGTCACTGTATCAGATGTAAATAATTGTTCACTAACAGATACAGCTTTTATTACTCAGCCTGAAGAAATACAAGTTACTCCCATAATAAATGATGTTAGTTGCTTTGGAGATATAAATGGAAATGTTTTATTACAGCTAGATGGAGGAACTCCTCCACTAATTGAAAATTGGTTTGGTATAGATTCATCTTTTTTAGCTCCAGGAAATTATAACTACGAAATAACAGATGCAAATTTATGTGTAAAGAATGGATCTATCTCGATTCTTGAACCAAATCCACTAACAGTTCAAACAACAACAACAGATGTTGATTGCTATGGAAATAATAATGGAATAATAAATTTAGAAATATCGGGTGGAACACCATCTTACAATTCTGACTTTGGTTTCTTTGACCCCTCAAATTTATCTTCTGGTACATATCCTTTTACAATTTTTGATGCTAATGGTTGTCAGCTAGATAGTTCAGCTACAATTAATGAAGCTAATGAAATCTTT